>WSSedL1CaDRAFT_10000041_pt1 | contig 71909 bp, 74 predicted proteins | sample WetSurSL1Cattail_FD_9464 | JGI IMG/M metagenome (IMG submission 9464)
CGTGAGATTTTAAAAGTAACCGAAGATCCGGAAATCATCTCATTCGCCGGCGGGTTACCCAATCCGCGCTTTTTTCCAAAAGCCGAGATTGCTGAAGCAGCCGCCAAAGTTTTAACGGATGATGGGGGGGCTGTATTACAATATAGTACGACAGAAGGTTACCGGCCATTACGAGAGTTCATTGCCTCCCGCTATAAACAAAAGGGTATCCGGGTCAAACCGGAGAACATTTTGATCACCAATGGCTCGCAACAAGGTTTGGATTTGGTGGGCAAAGTTTTTTTGGATACCGGAGATTTAATGCTGTTGGAACGGCCCGGTTATTTAGGGGCTATTCAGGCTTTTTCAATGTTTGAACCGATTTTTCAAGGCCTATCCATGGCTGAAGATGGCGTGGATTTATCTCAATTGGCGAGCGCTTTAAAACGACAACCTAAATTGTTTTATGCGATTCCCAATTTTCAAAACCCCTCCGGTATTAGTTATTCAGCCCACAAAAGGCAGGCCGTAGCCGAGCTGATTGCCAAGTCGGATACGGTGTTGGTTGAAGACGATCCGTATGGTGAATTGCGCTTTATGGGGGAGGAGTTTCCTTTAATCCATAAATATTTGGCCGAGGCTGACTGGGATAAGAGTATTTTACTGGGATCCTTTTCAAAAATAGTGGCGCCCGGGATACGGCTGGGATGGATCTGCGCTGCAAACGAGATTATGGATAAGTTAATTATTGCCAAACAAGCCTCCGATTTACACTCCAATTTTTTGGCACAACGAATTCTTTATCAATATTTGCTTGATAATGATTTGGACGGACATATTGTCCGGATTCGAAACGCATATAAGCAACAGCGGGATTTAATGGTTCAAATGATTGCAAAGTATTTTCCGGCTGAAGTGCAATATACCAAGCCCGAAGGCGGCATGTTCTTGTGGGTCACTTTGCTCCAGTATATTTCAACCATGGAACTTTTTGAGAAGGCTCTCAAAGAAAAAGTGGCCTTTGTACCTGGAGAAGCGTTCTATACCGATGGAACCGGTAAAAATACCCTGCGTTTAAATTTCTCCAATTCGGATCCGGAAAAAATTTCAGAGGGTATTAAAAGGCTGGCACAAGCAATCAAAAGTTGATTTGAGATATTTTATTCAGTAATGAACGAAGTCCAATCGTAAAGTTTCATGGCTGCTTTGCCGAATTGTATTAGGTATTAGGTATTAGGTATTAGGTATCAGGTATCCTTTTTCGGCAGGAGAAGCTTAATGAATAAAGTAAAACCGTTTTTTATCAGCGGAATAATTTTCGTGGCCCTCACTTATTCGGTGGTGGCAATCAGGGCAGAACATAGTACTACCGATGATTTGGAACAGGCCAAGGCGCTTTACTATCAAAACATCGAAAGCGGCCGCCAGGAATTCAGCCGAATCGTGAATTCAGACCCGCAAAATGAGATTGCCCGGCTGAATTTGATTAGGATATTGCGAGAGACAGGTCAATATCAGACTGCAATCAATCAATTAAAAATCCTGCTTCAACAAAACCCGAACGATCAGAATTACCGTTCGGCTTTGATCGAGTGTACCTATATGGCGGGAGCATTTTCCGAAACGCTTCGAATATCTAATGGTAAAGACCTAACTCCCAATGAATTATATTGGAAAGGATTGGCCCTTGGAGAATTGGGCATTCAAACAGAGGCTATTCAAGCTCTCTCTCAGTCTGTCGAGGGGCAGCCTTTTCATCCTCTGGCTTATTATAATTTAGGATTACTCTATTTAAAAACCTTCAACTATGAAAAGGCGGTCGCCTACTTTAAAAAAGCGGCCACTCAAGATCCGGACATCAGTCAATTGTATCTCCCTTTGGCCAATGCTTACATTGGACAGGGACAACCTCTTACCGCTTATCATTATCTTTTGATTGCCAAGGATGAGATGTCCTGGAATCCGGAAGTTGAAATTGCCATCAGAAATTTACTCGTTGATTATCCGGAGATACTGAAACCGAAATCCGGCGGTAGCTCTAGGCCCGAGCGGGTGACTTTTCCCCCCAAGGTTACTCCAATCATGGACAACCGGGAAAAGATACCGGAAATCCGTATTGGACTGGCGGAAACCATCCAACGTTTATATCTGCGAACCGGAGAGCGTTTTCAAATCATTGATCAGAATGGAAAAGTCCGTTTTATAGGAAAAGCTCAAACCGTTTTATTGATTCGCCAACGGAACTCCGGGATCGAGATATTAACTCGTCAAGGTGTCAGTTTATTCAAATCGGCTGGCAGTGTTTCTTTAACTTATAATAATCCGGCAGCTACGTCCGTATTGTTGGAGGTTCAATATCAACATGGAACATTCTGGGCCGGCCGCGAAGATCGGATTTATCGCGGCAATTTTCAGTTTTTGCCCAGGGATAGTGGACTGACAATTGTCAACCAGCTCAATTTGGAAGAATATTTATATGGGGTTGTCCCGTCGGAAATGGAGTCGGATTGGCCTCCCGAAGCTTTGGCAGCCCAGGCAGTGGCTGCCCGGACTTATGCGGTCTCCCACCATAATGCTTTTACATCCCGGGGCTTCGATTTATTAGCCACGATTGCTTCTCAGGTTTACCAAGGGGTTCTGGCGGAAAGAAACAGTACCAATAAAGCCGTGGATGCTACCCGGGGTCAAATTCTAATCTTTAATGATAAGCCGATCAGCGCATTCTACACCGGCAATAGTGGAGGTTATACCGCCAGTAGTCAGGATCTGTGGGGCGATACCCTAATACCCTATCTACAGGCAGTTCCGGATCGATTATTGCCCACCGGCAGTCAAATTATGAGTCCGGAAGAATTGGCCCAATGGTTGATTTTACGGCCGGTGACCTATAGTTGCAATCCAAAATATTCGGCGCCAAGTCATTATCGTTGGACGATATGGGTTTCCCGCACAGAAATTGAAACCCATTTGCGATTAGCCGATAAAGTGGGAGCGATTAATTCCATCGTAATCAGCGAGCGTACGAAAAGCGGTATTGTGACCAAAGTGACCGTTAATGGCGTAAACGGTACATTCAACCTGACGGGAGATGCGATTCGTTCTAAATTAGGCGGCCTGAGAAGTAATATGTTTATTATCGAACCCAAACTTGCTCAGAACGGTCTACCGGAATATTTTATATTTTATGGGGGAGGGTTTGGCCATGGAGTCGGCATGGATCAAAGCGGTGCAGCCGGGATGGCGGCCGACGGCTATAAATATGACCAGATATTGAACCATTATTATTCGGGCTCTGAGTTGAAGCAGTTATATTAATCATAAACAGGGGGTAAAGAGAATGCATTTGAGAGAAGCAAAAGTTTCAATCGTTAAATACCCGGATTATCATCAGTTTAAGGCGGTTAAAACTGCTGTAAGCCAGGTAACAGACTTTATCGGGGGACTAGAATCATTGATTACCCCCAGGCGATCATGTTTTGCTTAAACCCAATTTATTGTGCGCATCCGATTATAAAACCGGTGTTACGACCAATCCCAATCTTTTTTTCGCGGTAGCGGAAATTTGCAAGGAAATGGGGGCCAAAAAGGTGACTATTGCCGAGGGGTCCGCAATTGGGGAAGATACCGACAAAGTCTTTGATGCTTTGGGAATGAAGGAACTCGCGGAGGCGCATCAATGTGATCTGGTCAATCTAATTAAGGATGAGTTCACCTATGTGAGATGAAGGGATTTATGTACCCGGTTGTCCACCGCATCCCACGCATATTGATGATTTTGTGAGCGGTAAGGGCTTGGAACGGTAGGAGGATAAGGAGGCTATCATGCTGTATCTGATAAAATTTATCTATATCACATTTATTTTACCTCCGGGAATTTTCATTCTGCTCTTTCTGTTACTTAGCGGATGGCTCCTGGTTAGAAAGCAACGGATTATCGCCGGGGTTTTGTTAGGGATAACAATTTTATTATATGCTGGTTCGAGTTTTGTTTTTAGTGATCTTTTGATTCATGCTCTGGAATATCGTTATCGGCCGGCAAAAAAGATTCAAGGCGATGTGATTGTTGTGTTGGGGGGAGGAGCAACCCTGGACTCACCCAATCTCCATTCCAAAGGTCATTTATCGGGAGCGGCGGCAAACCGATTATTAACGGCTATCCAACTAAACCGGGAGTTAAAGATACCCATTCTGTTTTCCGGCGGAAAAGTTTATCAAAATACCGGCAGAGAGGCAGAGATAGCCAAGTCGATTTTAAAGGACGTCGGGATCGCCGATGACCAAATTATGGTGGAAAATCGTAGCCTGAACACCACTGAGAATGCTGTTTATACAAAAATCATTTTGGATAGGTTTCATTTCCGTCAGCCGATCCTGGTTACATCGGCTTTTCATATGCCGCGGGCCCAAAAACAATTTGAAAAAGCAGGTGTTTTAGTACTGCCATATCCCACTGATTATCATACCAATACCTATTTGAAATTTGCCGTCAATAACCTGTTTCCATCGGCAGACGCCTTAGAAAATTTTAGTCTGGCATTGAAAGAATATATTGGACTGCTAGCTATCAAATGGTATTGATAAAAACAGGATTAGGGTAAAAGGCCGTTGCACTGAACAGATGTTCGTGCTATAATGATTCCAGAACATATGTTTGTTTTAGGAAGGCAAGAAACCGTAATGGATGTTCTGGAAAAAGTTAAAATACTTGCTTCGGCTGCTAAATACGATGCTTCATGCGCCTCCAGCGGTAGCAGCCGCAAAAATAATTTTTCACAGACAGGTGTGCGGGGCCTTGGCAATGCTTCTTCATCGCCGGTGGGGATCTGCCATAGCTGGGCCTCGGACGGCCGCTGCATTTCGCTCTTGAAAATTCTTTATTCGAATTATTGTATCAATGACTGCGTTTATTGCGTCAACCGTCGCAGTAATGATATTCCCCGCAGTTCATTTACTATTAATGAGCTGGTCGACCTGACCGTTAATTTCTACCGCCGCAATTATATCGAAGGATTGTTTTTGAGTTCGGGAGTTTTTCACAGCCCGGATCGCACCATGGAAGTTTTACTTCAGGTTGTAAAAAGATTACGGATGGAACAGCATTTTAACGGTTATATTCACCTTAAAGTGATACCCGGGGCTAGCCGGGACTTGATCAGGGAAGCCGGATCGTATGCCGATCGCCTCAGTGTAAATATCGAACTTCCTTCGGAACGGGGCTTACATCTGTTGGCTCCGGAGAAAAAGCGCGAGGACATTTTAGCTCCTATGTCCTATATTGGAGCGAAGATTCAGGCCAGTTCCGAAGAACAAAGATATTTTAAAAAGGCAAAGGCTTTTGTGCCGGCCGGTCAGAGTACCCAAATGATTGTAGGGGCTTCTCCGGAGCCGGACTACCAGATTTTACAACTGGTGGAGCAACTTTACCATAAAGTACACCTTAAACGGGTCTATTATTCCGCTTATGTTCCCGTTAACACCAATTCATTATTACCGGCTTTAAATGTCACACCGCCACTAAAACGTGAGAATCGTCTTTACCAGGCTGATTGGCTAATCCGCTTCTATAAGTTTCGGGCGGCTGAGATTGCGGGTCCGGATCAGCCTCTGTTGGAGGCTGAACTAGACCCCAAAACCAGTTGGGCCTTGCGTAACTTAAAATTATTTCCGGTGGAAATCAATCGGGCTGATTATGAAACTTTATTGCGAATTCCGGGGGTGGGCTTAAAATCAGCCGAACGGCTTATTTCAGCTCGTCGATTTGGCTGTTTAACCTTGAATGATCTACCAAAGCTGGGGGTAGTCCTTAAAAGGGCCCGTTATTTTATAACCTGCCAGGGAAATTTTTTAGAAAAACTTGACAATGATCAATTGATTCGTCAAAGACTGCTTGGAGTTGATCAAAACCGGATCGAACCGGCTGGGTTTAACCAATTGCCGTTATTTGGCGAACTTTAAATAAAGGACAAGCAAATGATTCGTTTTCACTATGATGGTACTTTTGAGGGCTTGCTCACGGTTATCGCCCAGGCAATTGATGAAAACACCGATGCTCAGGAGATATCTGCAACTGAGCTGCAGGCCGACTTATTTACCGAAGTTCGCTCAATCGAGAGCGACCCCAACTTGGCGGCCGGCTTTTTTGAGCGTTTGCGACGGGAATTATCCCCGGAACTGCTGTTAGATATCGGCTATTGTTTTCTTTCCGAAATAAAGGGGATTGAAAAAGAACTGCTCGACTATATTCGGTTGTTATTAAAGGAAGGGGAGCAGGTCAACGGTAATTATTCCAACCCGGTTATTTTAAATGTTCAACGCACCTGCCAAAAAGTAAGTTATGAGATCTTGCGCATGCAAGGTCTCATTCGTTTTCGCAAATTACGTAATGGAGTTTATTATGCGCCGATTGCCCCCGAACATAATGTTGTCCGGCTGTTGGCCTCACATTTCCGGGACAGATTTGCCGATCAACAGTGGCTGATTCACGATACGCGAAGAAAGAGCGGTATAGCCTATGATAAGCGTCAGGTTCATTTCCTGCCGTTTATGGAGATGACTCAGGAGATTGATTCGTCAAGCTCACCATACTCTCCTGAACGGCATTGTAATCTTTGGGATCCGGATGAACGTAACTATCAGCAACTATGGGATCAATATTTTCAAAGTGTAGCCATAAAAGAACGGCACAATAAGAGACTCCAAAGGCAGCACATGCCGGAACGGTATTGGCGATATTTGGTGGAGCGGGTAGTAGAAGTAGAGAAGGAGATCCCTTAACAACCCGTTAGGAAATCAAAGTAATATTGCAGGTTCTTATTTTTATGAGCGGATAACGGCTCTGAATTTTTAAATGAGGTAAAGATCTCCCACGATTCAATTAATTTGATCAATCGTTGCTTGTTGCTTTGCGGGCATTCCCTCAGGAAATCGGAAATATAGGGAATCAGATGCTGATATATCATTTGAGCCAAATAGTGATTGAAGCTTGGAACAATTTGCGACGGTATTTCCTGCCAAGTTTCAATTTGAGTATAACCCTTATTTTGGATTGCCGGAATCGCTATATCGTTAAGTAGTTTAGCCATTAATCCCGGCATAGAGATACCGGCTTGATGGTAGAGAGCGGGTAACATTTGCATATCGACCGGGTTCCAAACTTTGGTAGCAACATCCAAGTTATTGGCGAATCTTTTTGAGAATTCACCAAGTAATTTGAAACGTTCGGCAAATTGTTGGTTTCCCGCCGTAGGTCCGGCATAGGCATAGCTGTAAAAATCCGGTTTGCTACGGCTTGTCTCCAGTGATTGCCATTTTTCATGTAGCAATAAATGAAAGGTAGAAGCTAAAACTCCTCCCAGACTATGACCGGTAATATATAGACTAATTTTTTGAGCGGACTCATCCCTGGAGTTAACCAAATCTTGCAGAAAGGCAGCGATTTTTTTCCCACTCAGCTCATCTCGCAGGTTCATCAAGATGGTCAGGGCTATATTGGTGCCGAATGAAATAGCAGGAATATCAGGAGATGATTCCGGAGGCGGAGTGGTCTCTTCATAGGGGACCTTATCCCACGCTACCGTATTGCCGACCCAGAAATCTTGAAAGATCCATTCGGCTAGATTTTCCGGGTTAGTACCCCGGATTGCCAGATAATAATCACCGGGGTGCTCTTGGTCTTGGACCATAAAGGCCATCGAATCCAGCTGAGGTGCTTTTTTAAGTGCGGGGATCATTATCGCTGATTTGTTCGTCAGGTGATAGGCGGGTCCCCAGACCGTAGTTAACTTTCCCAGCCAATCCTGATATTGCTTTAGGCATTGGTTCATTTTTTCTCGAGAAAGTTGTTGTTCATCCCCATCGTAAGCTAAAAGAGCCAGACCTAAGGTTATTTTCCTTTTTGAATCCGCTGTTCCACACATAAACTCACCCTCCAATCGGTTACCGTAACTGTGAGAATTGCTCGAAAAATACCTAAACAATCATGACATTTTATGATAGTATAGTTTACAGTTATATTTATTATGATGTGAGAAAGCATGATTGTCAAATGATTCCATTCTAGATGTTTATCGAGAACCACATTATTTAAGGGAGCTGTGGAGCTGTAGTATGAGTAATAGTCAATATTGGATTGATCAATTGAACCTAATCAAGCATCCGGAAGGCGGTTACTACCGGGAGACCTACCGCTCACCGGAAAAAATTAATATCGCCGAACCTGCTATTGCCAATGCTGTAAAAAAAGAGCGAGATTTGGCTTCCAGTATCTATTTCTTATTGCCCTCGGACGAGGTGTCTTGTTTTCACCGTTTAAAATCGGATGAACTCTGGTATTATCATGCCGGTTCGGCCCTAACCATCTATATTATTGATGCCAATGGAGCGCTTAATCAAATCGGACTGGGTTTAAATGTCGTTCAAGGTGAATTGCCCCAAGTCCTTGTACCGCGGGGTAGTATTTTTGGGGCAATGGTTAACCAAACTGCTTCATATACATTAATCGGTTGTATGGTGGCTCCCGGTTTTGATTTTCATGATTTTGAACTATTGGAGCGCAAAACGTTATTAGAAAACTATCCCGAGCATCAAGTAATTATTAAGCGCTTAACAAGCGAGCAAAAATTGTAAACAGCCGATTTCGATCAGAAAATTTTGAAAATATAAACTGAAACTCGGATAAAATGAAAAACTAACGATGATATTGCGGAGAAAGGTTTAAACAATGGAATCATTAACTGAAATGTTCCGGATCGGCTATGGGCCATCGGCCAGCCATACCATGGGCCCGCGCAAGGCTGCAGAAATATTTTTGCGACAGCATCAAGAGGCTCGCCGCTTTAGGGTGACTTTATACGGGAGTTTGGCTGCGACCGGTAAAGGCCATTTAACCGATGAAGCGCTTACAGAGGCATTTAAACCCTATCCTTTGGAACTGATTTGGCGACCCGATGTACAGTTGCCGTTTCACCCCAATGGAATGGAATTTGAAACTTTGGATGAAGATGGCTCCACTAGCGGATCTTGGCGGGTTTACAGTGTGGGCGGCGGCGCTTTAAAGGTTGAAGGGGCAAGTTTACTTTCTCCTGAGGTTTACGAGTTAGACTCGATGGCCGCGATCATCGAAAAAGTTTCGAAATCAGCTCAACCCCTCTGGAGTTATGTGGTTGAAAAAGAAGGAACCGCGATCTGGGATTATCTGCGGGATGTATGGCATGTCATGCAGGAGGCGGTAAAACGCGGTACGGATGCAGTGGGTGTTTTACCCGGCGAATTACAATTACCCCGCAAGAGTCAGTCTTTTTTCCTCAAAGCTAAACAGGATCGGGGATCTTTTCAAAGAACCAATCTGCTCTTTGCTTATTCTTTAGCGGTATCGGAAGAGAACGCATCCGGGGGTAAGATTGTAACAGCCCCCACGTGCGGTTCGTGCGGTGTACTTCCCGCGGTGTTTTATTATCTCCAAGAAACCAACTGTTTGTCGGAAAAGACTATTTTACAGGGATTGGCTACTGCAGGCCTAATTGGCAACTTGGTCAAAACCAATGGCTCAATTTCCGGCGCCGAAGTGGGGTGTCAAGGGGAGATAGGCACCGCTTGTGCCATGACGGCCGGTGCTGCTGTACAATTATTGGGCGGCTCGCCGCATCAGGTTGAGTATGCGGCGGAGATGGGATTTGAGCATCATTTGGGCCTTACCTGCGATCCGGTTGCCGGATTGGTCCAAATCCCTTGCATTGAACGGAATGCTTTTGCCGCGACCCGCGCTTTGGACTCTGCCGAGTATGCTTTGCTCTCCGATGGCGAGCATCGAATTAGCTTTGATGAGGTTGTCAACACCATGATGCAGACCGGTCATGATCTCAAAAGTTCCTACCGGGAAACATCTACCGGCGGCTTGGCCGCGATATATCCAAAAAGAATAAATAAAACCATTAGAGGAGAGCAGCAATGAACTGGTTGAATAAATTGGAGCGCAGGTTTGGCCGCTTTGCCATTCCGGGGTTGATGTACTATATCATTATTTTAAACGCGGTGGTTTACTTTTTTAAATATCTGGACCCGACTGGGACCATTTACAATGCCTTAACCCTTGATCCTAATTTAGTGATGCAAGGACAAATTTGGCGACTGGTTACTTATATATTGATACCCCCTGAAACCAGCCTACTATTCATCGTATTTGTGCTATTGTTCTATTATATGGTGGGCGTAGGACTCGAACAGGAATGGGGTAGTTTTAAGTTTAACCTCTATTATCTGGTAGGGATGATTGCTACTACCGTGGCAGCCTTTCTAACCGGAGGAGGATCTGTTACCGCGGTTTACCTTAATTTATCTTTGTTTTTAGCGTTTGCGTATCTTTTTCCCGATCATGAAATATTAATATTTTTTATTTTACCGTTAAAGGTTAAATATTTAGCCTGGCTTTACTGGGCGTTTATTGCTTTTACCGTAATTACTCAACCCCTTCCGGACAAAGTGGTGGCAGTGGTTTCACTGGCCAATTATTTGCTGTTTTTTGGTCCGGAACTGCTTCGACACACTCAGCGCCGTAAGCAGGTCTATGACAACCGTAAAAAGTTTAATGCCGAAAACACTTATGAGTCTCCGGTTCATGTTTGCGAGTATTGCGGTATGACTGAGAAAACCGATCCCCAGATGGAATTTCACCATTGTCCCGAATGTGACCCGAAATATGAATATTGCAGCAAACACATTCAGATTCATAAGCATATAAAGTAAAAAGGCATGACCTTTAACTTTTTGTTTCAATGTGGTTTTTATCAAGTAAAAGCACGTTCTGCTGTGTTATAATTTGATGATTATGAGTAGTCATCCACCCCAGTTTGCTGGGACAAAGAAGTAATAAAAATTCGCCGGGGTGGCTGTTCTATCTTGAAACTGGGTTAAAAGTATTTTAGATAGTAAGGATGGTTAATTAATGATAAGCACCAGTGGTTTAACTTTGCGTTTTGGAGGCAGGGCTTTATTTGAAAATGTAAACATAAAGTTCGTGGCGGGAAATTGCTATGGCTTAATTGGGGCCAATGGTTCGGGAAAATCAACCTTTCTAAAGATCTTGGCAGGCGAAATAGAACCCAACAATGGTGAGGTAAGTATTACACCCGGTGAACGGTTGGCGGTTTTAAAACAGAATCATTTTGAATTTGATCAGTTTCCGGTTCTACAGACTGTAATCATGGGACATAAGCGCCTTTATACCATCATGGCTGAGAAAGAAGCATTATACGCCAAACCGGATTTCTCGGATGCCGATGGTTTGAAAGTAGCCGATTTGGAAGCGGAATTTGCGGAGATGAATGGCTGGGATGCTGAATCCGATGCCGCTAAAGTTTTGAACGGTCTGGGAATCGGCGTTGAACTCCATGATAAAATGATGCAGGATTTAAATGGGAATGAAAAAGTCAGAGTACTCTTAGCCCAAGCCTTATTCGGCAATCCCGGTATTTTGTTATTGGATGAACCGACCAATCATTTGGATCTGGCTTCCATAAACTGGTTGGAGAATTTTTTGTATAACTTTGAAAATACGGTGGTTGTCGTATCGCATGATCGGCATTTTTTAAACAAGGTATGTACTCATATTGCGGATATTGATTATCATAAAATCCAGTTATACGTTGGCAATTATGATTTTTGGTATGAGTCAAGCCAGTTGGCATTGAAACAAATCAAAGATGCCAATAAAAAGACGGAAGCAAAAATCAAAGAATTGCAGGAATTTGTGCAACGGTTCAGCGCCAATGCTTCTAAATCCAAACAAGCCACTTCCCGCAAAAAGCAATTGGAAAATTTGACCCTGGAGGATATCAAACCCTCTTCTCGCAGATATCCATTTGTGGACTTCAGGCCGGATCGGGAAGCCGGTAACGAATTACTTGAAGTAAAAGACATCAGTAAAAGCATCGGCCCGGAAAAAGTTTTGCAAAATATCGGTTTTAAAGTGCTTAAAGGCGATAAAATTGCTTTTGTAGGTACCCAAGGATTATCGAAGAGTACCCTATTTGAAATCCTAATGGGAGAACTAATGGCCGACAGCGGTACTTTTAATTGGGGTGTAACTACATCCTGTGCTTATTTTCCCCAGGATAACGCTAAATTTTTTCAAGGGGTTGATCTGTCCTTGGTTGATTGGTTACGCCAGTTTTCAAAAGATCAAACCGAAACGTTTCTCCGCGGCTGGTTAGGCCGAATGTTATTTTCCGGCGAAGAAGCCTTAAAAAAAGCAGCGGTACTTTCCGGTGGGGAGAGGGTCCGTTGTATGCTCGCAAAGTTGATGCTTTCTGGGGCTAATGTCTTAATTATGGATGAACCCACCAATCATCTTGACTTGGAGTCCATCACCGCCTTAAATAACGGACTGGCAAATTTTAAAGGAACCCTGCTCTTTACCTCGCATGATCATCAATTTGTCCAAACCATCGCCAATCGGATAATTGAGATTACTCCGAAAACCATAATTGATCAACGGATGAGTTATGACGAGTATTTGGAAGAACAAAACTTGGCATTGGTCGGGTAATACTCTTGAAATCCAGTAATGCTTGATTTAGTAAGCTGTAGAAATCCTCAAAAATAATGCAATACAAATGCCGGCTAAGCCCGGTTTTTTTATTGCATTTTTTGTATACATCATACAAAATTCTTCGTAACCCAATGTTAATCTTAATTGTTATATTTGTGTTAGTTAACGGATTGACATTTGCTTCATAATGTTATATTTTATAAATAACCTAACATGTAACTTACATAAAACAAAATGAAAGGCAGGTATTACGATGCGTAAAATTGCAATTTATGGTAAAGGCGGCATTGGCAAATCAACTACGACTCAAAACACAGTTGCGGGTCTGGCTGAAGCGGGGAAAAAGGTAATGGTGGTTGGTTGTGATCCGAAAGCTGATTCAACCCGTTTATTATTGGGAGGCCTCGCCCAAAAGTCGGTCCTGGATACTTTGAGAGAAGAAGGTGAGGACATCGAGCTCGCTAAAATCATGCGCACCGGTTACGGCAATACGACATGCGTTGAGTCCGGCGGCCCGGAACCTGGGGTTGGCTGTGCCGGCCGGGGGATTATTACCTCGATTAACATGCTGGAACAACTCGGGGCTTATGATGAGGATAAACACCTTGATTATGCTTTCTATGATGTTTTAGGCGATGTTGTTTGCGGCGGTTTTGCAATGCCGATTCGTGAAGGAAAAGCCCAGGAAATTTATATCGTCGTTTCCGGTGAGATGATGGCTATGTACGCAGCCAATAATATTTGCAAAGGTATTATGAAGTTTGCCGAAGCCGGCGGAGTTCGATTGGGCGGTCTCATTTGCAACAGTCGTAAAGTTGATAACGAAGAAGCGATGATTCAAGCATTGGCTAAAAAGATCGGCACTCAAATGATTTATTTCGTACCCCGTGACAATATGGTGCAAAAGGCCGAGATTAACCGTAAGACCGTTATTGATTACGATCCGACTCATCCGCAGGCGCAGCATTACCGGAACTTGGCGAAAAAAATTGATGAAAACCAGATGTTTGTTATTCCGAAGCCTTTAGAGATTGAAGAGTTAGAGCAATTGTTGATTGAATACGGCATTGCGGATTAAGAAAATAAAGACGATAGGGGGAGATATTCAATGTTAATGATTAAGGCGATTGTTCGTCCGGAAAAATGTGATAGTGTATTGGCCGCTTTGATGGATGCCGGGTTTCCTGCGGTAACTAAAGTGTCGGTTTTTGGACGGGGTAAGCAACGGGGGCTCAAAGTCGGCGAAGTTCATTATGATGAATTACCTAAAGAATTGTTAATTATGGTGGTTCCGGATAATGATAAAGACTTTGTAGTCAATACCATTTTAGAAAATGCCCGTACCGGAGAAAAAGGCTCCTTTGGAGATGGTAAGATATTCGTTTTGCCGGTTGCGGAAATATACACAGTCAGCTCCGGAGTAAAGGAATCCTAAATTTAGAATTCAGAAACGGAAACGGAAAGGTGGCAGCCCCATGCAAGAAGTAATGGCGATGATTCGTATCAATATGATGAATAAAACCAAAAAAGCCCTTGTGGATGCGGGAATATCCTCTTTTACCGCCACCGGAAGTGTGGTGGGAAGGGGTAAGGGGCAAGTCGATTTTAAGGTTTTGGAAGGAGCCGGGGCAGGTTTCGACGAGGCTATATCCCAGCTTGGTAAAGGCCCGCGCTTGATCCCCAAAAGGCTGTTAATGGTCGTGGTACCTGACAAACTCGTTTCAACTGTGGTTCAAACTATCATTGAAACCAATCAAACCGGCCAACCGGGAGATGGCAAGATATTTGTCAATCCGGTTTTGGATGCCATTAGAGTTCGTACCGGGGAGACGGGCGATCAAGTTTTAGACGAATAATGGAGGGGACATGATGTTAAATAAAAAGCCTGATAGCCAAGAAGTAAAAGATAAGATTTTAAAGTCGTATCCGGCCAAAGTGGCGCGGAAACGTCAAAAACATATGGTTCTTAATGAACCGGATCCGGTGCTGATGCCCGAGGTTGAGTCCAATGTAAGAACCATTCCGGGCATCATTACCCAACGCGGTTGTTCATATGCCGGATGTAAAGGCGTGGTGCTGGGACCGACCCGGGATATTCTAAATCTAACCCATGGCCCGATTGGATGCGGGTTTTACAGTTGGCTTACCCGGCGTAACCAAACCCGTCCGGAAAGTGATGAAGATGCCAATTTTATGACCTATTGCTTTTCCACCGATATGCAGGAAGACAATATCGTTTTTGGCGGGGAAAAGAAACTGAAACAGGCCATTCGTGAAGCTTATGATATCTTTAAACCCAAAGCCATTGGAATTTTCTCCACTTGCCCGGTGGGGCTGATCGGTGACGATGTCCATGCGGCTGCCCGGGAAATGAAAGAAGAACTGGGAATCAATGTTTTTGGTTTTAGTTGTGAGGGTTATAAAGGGGTCAGTCAATCGGCCGGCCATCATATTGCCAATAACCAGTTATTTAAACATATCATTGGTCAGGATGAGACCCCGCACCAAGAAAAATTTAAAATTAACGTAATGGGTGAATATAATATCGGCGGTGACGCCTTTGTAATTGAAGACTTAATCGCCAAGACCGGGATCAAATTGATTGCTACCTTCAGCGGTAATTCCACCTATGATCAATTTGCTAATTCGCATACCGCCGATTTAAATGTGGTCATGTGCCATCGCTCCATCAATTATGTGGCCGAGATGATGGAGACCAAATATGGTATTCCTTGGATTAAAGGTAATTTTATCGGAGCTGAAAGTACAGCCAAGACCCTGCGGAAGATTGCCCAATACTTTGACGATCCCGAACTGACGAAGAAAGTGGAAGAGGTCATCGCCGAGGAATTAGTGGAAGTGGAAAAGGTTCGCACAGATGTCCGTTCCCGCTGCGAAGGAAAAACCGCAATGCTTTTTGTTGGCGGCTCCCGGGCTCATCATTATCAGGATTTATTCAAGGATATGGGAATGAAGACCGTGGCAGCAGGCTATGAATTTGCCCACCGCGACGATTATGAAGGCCGCCGGGTAATGCCTGCGATCAAAGTCGATGCGGATAGTCGTAATATTGAACAATTGGAAGTTTCACCTGATCCGGAACTCTATAAGCCACGGAAAACCGAGGCAGAAATCAAAGCTTTGGAGGAAAAAGGATTCCGGTTTAAGGATTATGACGGAATGATGGAAGAAATGGACCAAAAATCGCTTATTATTGACGATATCAGCCATTATGAAACAGAACGTTTGCTGGAAATTTATAAACCCTCGGTATTTTGCGCCGGTATTAAAGAAAAATACGTGATTCAAAAGTGGGGTATTCCTTGTAAACAACTTCACAACTACGATTATAGCGGACCCTATGCCGGATTTAAGGGCGCCATCAATTTCTATAAGGAAATCGACCGGATGGTCAACACCAAAATCTGGCACCTGATTGAAGCGCCATGGCAAAAAGATCCGGAGATCATTGCTTCATTTAATGTGAATGAATAAGGAAGAGTATTAAAACATACTGGGAGTTTAGTTTTGCCAAAGGAGAGTGTAAAATGCTACTACGTCATACACCCAAAGAAATTAAAGAACGCGAAGCTTTAACGGTAAATCCAGCCAAAACTTGTCAACCAATCGGCGCCATGTATGCGGCTTTGGGTATTCATAATTGTTTGCCGCAGAGTCATGGTTCCCAGGGTTGCTGCGCTTATCACCGAAGTACCTTGACCCGTCACTATAAGGAACCGGTCATGGCTGCCACTAGTTCGTTTACCGAGGGTTCATCAGTCTTCGGAGGTCAAGCCAATTTACTCGAAGCCATCGGCAATATCTTTACTATCTATAAACCGGATGTCATTGCTGTTCATACCACCTGTTTATCCGAAACCATCGGTGATGATATCCCGCAGATCGTAGCCAAAGCGAAAGAAGAGGGTAAAATCCCGGATGGTAAATATGTAATCCATTGCAATACCCCAAGTTATGTCGGTTCCCATGTAACGGGTTTTGCCAATATGACCCGCGGGATGGTCAATTATTTTTCGGAAAAAACCGGAGTGGGTAAGAATCAAATTAATGTTATTCCAGGCTGGGTTGAACCCGCCGATATGCGGGAAATTAAACGTTTAGCCAAAGAACTCGGAATTAAAATCGTTCTTTTTCCGGACACTTCCGATGTACTCGATACTCCTCAAACCGGTAAGTATCGAATGTTTCCCAAGGGCGGCGTCACCATTCCCGAACTGAAAAGCACTGGAGACAGCAAAGCCACCGTAGCCCTTGGAGCGCTTGCTTCAGGACCGGCTGCGGAGGCACTAGATTCTAAATGTAAGGTTAAATGCCATATTCTCGATTTGCCCATCGGACTTCAGGCAACCGATAATTTTATCAATACTTTACGGATTGCCGCCGGTGTTAATGTACCGGATTCCATTACTGAAGAACGGGGACGGATGGTAGACATCATCACCGATATGCAACAATATTTTTACCATAAAAAAGTGGCCTTAGTCGGTGATCCCGATCAACTTATTTCCTTAACTCAATTTTTAACGGAGTTGGATATGAAACCTATTTCTATCGTCACCGGCACTTCCGGGAAAGCTTTTGAAGCAAGAATCCGGAAAATCCTAAAAGATACCGTACCGGATGTAAATGTACGTGCCGGTGGAGATATGTTCTTATTGCATCAATGGATAAAGAATGAGCCGGTCGATTTGATCATTGGGAATACTTACTGCAAATATATAGCCAAGGATGAGGACATTCCCTTTGTCCGTTTTGGTTTCCCGATTGAAGACCGCATTGGTCACAGTATTTTCCCGACGGTGGGCTATCAAGGCGGAATGAGGCTTTTGGAAAAGATTCTCGATGTTTTTATGGACCGTCAAGATCGCGATGCTACGGATACCACCATTGAGTTGCAAATGTAAGTACTTTATTCTTAATAAGGAGTGAGTCCAATGGCTGTATTGGAACAACGGCAAAAACAAATTTTTACTACCGGGTCTGCCGGCCCTTTCGAGATGGAGTGCAGTAAACCAAGTTTAGCTGGTTCCGTCAGTCAGCGGGCTTGCGTGTTTTGTGGATCAAGGGTGGTTTTGTACCCGATCGCCGATGCGGTTCATTTGGTCCACGGGCCCATCGGCTGCGCCGCTTATACTTGGGACATCCGGGGAGCACTTTCTTCCGGCCCGGAGTTGCATCGCTTAAGTTTCTCAACGGACTTACAGGAACTCGATGTAATTTCCGGAGCTGAAAAAAAGTTATATGCGGCATTAGTGGAATTAATTGACCGCTATCAACCAAAAGCTGCTTTTGTTTATTCAACTTGCATTATTGGAATTATCGGTGATGATGTGGAAGCTGTTTGTAAGAAAGTGAGTCTTGAAAAAGGTATTCCGGTTCTCCCCGTCGATTCGGAAGGCTTTAAAGGAACTAAAAAAGATGGTTACCGGGCTGCCTGCGGCGCTTTATTTAAATTGACCGGACAAAAAGCGCTTGAAAATATCTCCAAATACAGCATCAACATCATGGGGGAGTTCAATGTGGCTGGAGAAAGTTGGATTATTCGTTCCTATTATGAAAAAATGGGAGTTCAAGTCGTATCCTGTTTAACCGGTGATGCCAGAATTGAAGAAATTCAACGCTCTCACGGAGCAGCCCTGAATGTGGTGCAGTGTTCCGGTTCCATGGTTTATCTGGCTAAAATGTTTGAAGAACATTATGGAACGCCATACCTCCGGGTTGCTTATTTTGGGATTGAGGATGTATCGGAAGCCTTATATAGCGTGGCCCGTTTCTTTAAAGAGCCGGAACTGATGAAAAGAACCCAAAAATTGGTCCGGGAAGAAATAGAAGCAATCTACCCCAAATTACAAGAGTATAAGAAAAAATTAACCGGTAAAAAAGCCGCTGTTTATGTTGGAGGAGCTTTCAAAGCTTTTGCACTAGTCAGGGCATTGCGGCTGATTGGCATGAAAGTAGTGATGGTTGGTTCGCAAACCGGCAATAAAGATGATTATAAACAATTACAAAGCATGTGTGATGAGGGAACCGTCATTGTCGATGATACCAATCCTTTGGAATTATCTGAATTCCTAAAAGATAAAGAGGTTGACTTGTTGATTGGCGGTGTAAAAGAACGACCGTTGGCTTATAAAATGGGTATTGGTTTTTGTGATCACAATCATGAACGAAAGATCCCCCTGGCTGGATTTAGCGGAATGCTGAATTTCGCGGAAGAGATTTATTCATCGGTCCATAGTCCGGTTTGGAAATTGGTATCGCGACGTCGAAGCCTTACGGAAAATGAAGGGATCGAGGCAGGCGCATAGAGCAATACTTTCTCTGTGTCTCCATGTCTCTGTGGCCTATTGATTTTTGCCACAGAGACACAGAGGCACAGAGGTAGGGAGGAAGTATAACAATGGTAAATGAGAAGGAAATTTTAAAAAATGCATCGGTGGTAACGACAAATGCTTGTAAACTTTGTACTCCTTTAGGAGCTTGCGTAGCCATGAAAGGGATTGAAAATACCATGACCCTTTTGCACGGTTCACAAGGTTGTGCCACTTATATTCGGCGTTACCTGATTAGCCATTTTCGGGAACCTATTGATATCGCTTCTTCTAATTTTACCGAAAACGCCACGATTTTTGGAGGCGGACTCAATTTATCAACCGGATTAAAGAACGTAACGACTCAGTATCATCCGGCGCTTATTGGAGTCGCTACGACCTGTTTAAGCGAAACCATCGGTGAAGATGTTAAAACCATGGTCCGGAATTATCAAAAGAGTGAAGAAGTATCAGCATCCGCTGATCAACCATTAATTATCCATATGTCCACTCCCAGTTATAAGGGAACCCATATGGACGGGTTTCATGCAGTAACACGGGCTGCGGTTGCCGCTTTAGCCAAGGACGGCGCTCCTAAAAAGCAATTGAATATTTTGCCTGGATTTGTATCTCCCGCCGACATTCGCTATTTGAAGGAAATATTGGCGGATTTACAGCTAGAATACGTAATGTTACCGGATTATTCCGAAACATTGGACGGTCCGACCTGGGATGATTATCAAAAAATCCCCAGTGGCGGCACATCTGTGGCCGCAATTGAAACGATGGGATGTTCGCAGGCGACTATTGAATTTGGAAGAACGTTGGATCCGAACCTGACAGCCGGGAAGATATTGCGCGAACGCTTTAAAACACTTCGTTTTCAATTAGGAATGCCGATTGGGGTCCGGGAAACCGACCTCTTCTTCGAACTCCTAAAGACGTACACTGCGGCAGCACTTCCTGTTAAATATGAGTTGGAACGAGGTCGTCTGATTGATTCATATATTGATGGTCACAAGTATGTTTTTGAAAAAAAGGCCGTGGTTTATGGGGATGAAGATTTAGTGGTCGGACTGGTCAGCTTTTTGGCTGAGATTGGAATCATCCCGGTTTTGTGCGCTTCCGGTGGAGTAAGTGGACGGCTTGCCAAGGCAATTCACGATGTTGCCCCCGAACTCGAAGATAGAATCACTGTCCGTCAGGGAGTCGATTTTATGGAAATAGGCACCGAAGCAGAAAAATTAGGTGCCGATCTCTTCATCGGTAATAGCAAAGGTTATCAAAATGCCCGAAAATTAAAAGTTCCACTGGTGAGAGTGGGGTTCCCGATTCATGATCGAATCGGAAGCGGGCGGATAGTCCATTTAGGCTATCGTGGCGCTCAAGAACTTTTTGACCGGATCGTTAATACCTTACTGGAAAACCGACAGGACAATTCTAGTGTAGGATACAGTTATATGTGAAGGATGATGGAGATGGAGCGAAGTATTTTTAATCACCCCTGCTTTAATCCGGAGGCGCGGCACCAATTTGGGCGGATTCATTTGCCGGTGGCCCCAAAATGTAATATTCAATGTAATTATTGTAACCGCAAATATAATTGTGCGAATGAAAATAGACCCGGAGTCACCTCGGCAACGCTTAGTCCGAATCAAGCCATGATTTATTTGGAAAGAGTGGTAAAACAGGATTCTCGGATTGCCGTGGTAGGTATCGCTGGACCGGGTGACCCTTTTGCCAATCCGGTCGAAACCTTAAAAACGCTTCGCTGGGTTCGGGAAAGGCATCCTGAAATGCTGCTTTGCGTTTCCACCAACGGACTGAATATAAATCCGTATATCAGTGAACTGGTTAATTTACAAGTGAGCCACGTTACGATTACGATTAATGCGATTGATCCCCTCATTGGAGCTAAAGTTTACGCCTGGGTCAGAGACGGCAAGGTAATTTACAGAGGAGAGAAAGCAGCCCAAGTGATACTGGAAAGGCAACTGGAGGCGGTTCGCTCTCTTAAACAAGCCGGTATGATTGTCAAAATCAATACCATAATTATTCCGGGGTTCAATGATCAACACATTCCGGAAATGGCGAAAAAGATGGCGGAGTTAGGCGCCGATATCATGAACTGTATTCCATTATTGCCGACAGAGGATACTGCTTTTCAAGATATCGAAGAACCTTCGGCGGCTATGGTTCATCAAATAAGAAGTCAGGTTAAAGATTATCTGCCTCAAATGGAGCATTGTACCCGCTGCAGAGCAGATGCGGTCGGTCTTTTAGGTGAACCGATGAGCGCACAGTGTCAACAAGATTTATACGAAAGCTCGCGGTCAACAGTCGCTCCCGGCGATGATCGTCCTTATGTGGCTGTAGCCAGTATGGAAGGAGTCTTAATCAATCAGCATTTGGGCGAAGCTGATCGCTTACTGATATATCAGAAAACCGATAATGAGTTTAAACTGAAAGAAACCAGGGAAACCCCCGAGCCGGGAAGCGGTAAACAGCGCTGGTTGAACCTGGCCCAAATTCTTCATGATTGTCGCTGCCTGTTGGTCAGTGGAATCGGTGAAAGCCCTCGCGAAATTTTAGAACATGATGGAATTACTATTTTTGTGACGGAAGGTTTAATTGGGGAAGAATTAAAATCGATTTTTGCGGGGGAAACGCCTCGTAATGGCTGTATCCGTAAGGCCGGTTGCGGTTCCGATTGTTCCGGAGGCGGACTGGGTTGCGGTTGAAATAAAACTATTTAAGGAGGAAACATCTAATGGAAAAGCCAAAACATCATATTTTTGTCTGTTCAAGTTCACGGATTTCGGGAGAACCCAAGGGTTTCTGCAGTAAGAACGCTGCTGGTTTAATTCAATATTTGCAAACGGAAATTAATGATCGCGGGATGGATAATATTTTAGTGACCAATACCGGCTGCTTAAAAGTATGTGATCGCGGACCGGCGATGGTGATTTATCCGGAAGGGTATTGGTATGGTGGCTTGACTGAGAGTATTATCGATGAGATATTGGACGCCTTGGAAAACGGAGCAGCCGCCGAAGCATATCTATTGAAATAAAGATTACGGTTTTAAATCCAGGAGGCCTCTATGTTTGATCTCAAAAATAATTACCAACCTTGGTTGATTGATAGCACCCTCCGAGACGGCGAACAGGCCCCGGGGGTTGTTTTTTACCGTGAGGAGAAAATTCAAATTGCTCAAATTTTGGCAGCTATGGGCATCCCCGAATTGGAAGTGGGGACTCCTGCTATGGGTCAAACTGAAATTGAGGATATTCGCGCGATTGTTAAAAAAAATCCGGCAACTCGCTTGACATGCTGGTGCCGGGCTACAGTTTCCGATATTGACAAAGCCAAACAATGTGGGACCCAGGGAATTCACATCTCTTTTCCGGTATCCCAGATTCATTTAAAGGCATTGGGCAAGGATTACGAATGGGTTTTAGGCAAAATGAGCGAGGTGTTGCCCTACGCCAAAACCCAGTTTTCGTTTTTATCCATTGGTGCTCAAGACGCTTCCCGGGCTGAGCGGGATTTTTTAAACGAATTTATTACTTACGCAAATGATTTAGGTGTAAAAAGAGTGCGTATTGCGGATACCGTCGGCATTTTGACTCCCCGGCAAACTTCAGATTTGTTTAACCGACTTCATGAAGCCTTTTCTTCAATGGATTTTGAATTTCACGGTCACAACGATCTGGGGATGGCAACGGCAAATACTATTACTGCACTTGACTCCGGAGCACATAGCGCTAGTGTAACTGTAAATGGATTAGGGGAACGGGCCGGAAACGCTGCTTTGGAAGAAGTGGTCATGGCATTAAAAGTCACCGGAAATAATGCCGGCCGGATTAATCCCTCAAGAATCATGGAACTTTGTGACATGGTGGCCAAGGCATCCAAGCGCCCCATTCCCGGTAATAAACCCATAACCGGCAAGTCAGCTTTTTTACATGAGTCGGGGATTCATTGCCATGCTCTTTTAAATAATCGTCTTACATATGAGCCGTTTTCTGCCGAACTCATCGGACGTATCCCTCCGCAATTTATGATTGGAAAACACTCCGGAACAGCTTCGATTCAGCATATTCTCAAAGAGCAAGGTTATGAAATCGATAAAGCTTTGGCAATAATTTTACTGCAAAAATTGCGGGAATTATCCAATCAAAAAAAAGGCGCATGTTCCATGGATGATTTAATGCTGCTTTATGAGAATGCTATTGAAAAAACGGGCATAAAACATTCTGGTGTTTAATTAGGGGTCACTGAATGTCCTGCCTTTACGTTGACTCGGATTTGCCTGAAAACTAAATTTGAAGTTTGACAAATAGGCTGAGTTAATGGTATAATAATTTTCGCTGACGGGGGGGTAGCTCAGTTGGTTAGAGCGCTACGTTGACATCGTAGAGGTCACCGGTTCGATCCCGTTCCTCCCCACCATATTTGATTATTCTTTAACGAGGATTCTTTTGATCCTCGTTATTTTTGTTTGCCCGCAAACGATAAATTTTATCCTAGGCAACCTCAGCCAATTTTAAAGTGCTCTTTAACTGGAAAGAAGCAGATTTTGTTCCTTTGTTCTACAGTATACTAATAAAAGAGCGCACATATAATAGTGCTAGGATGGAGGGGTAATAGATGTCCGGAATCACAATTAGCACCCTCAACTTAGCAAATGAAGTCAAAGAAAGCCTTCTCCAGGAAATAAATTTTTTGAACCGGGAAGGCGTTCATGTTGAATTTACCGAAATGCATACCGCCAAGTTCTATTTTTTAGATTGTTCCATTCATGAGGAAGATTCTCATATTCAAATAGCTCAGGAAAAAATCCTACGTTACTATCTGGCCAATATTATTACGGACCTTTTAATGAACAATATCAGCAAAGAGTTCATTCAAAAGATAACCCGCAATAAATTCCGCTTTTTGGCGCCGACCCAATTAAAAATTGTACTGCAAAATGCCTATTCTTATTTGAATAATCTTCATGAAAATGGCGACATTAGCAAAACTTTATCCCAGCATAATGAGATTCTCTCTGAAGTCAACCAATATCTGGATAGTAATTCCCAATTGTATTTAGAAGGCTTTTTTCGTTTCCGGCTGAAAGACTACTTTGCTGAACTTGAAAAATCAGTGGAGTTATCCATGGATAATTTTTTAGTGGAACAGGAATACCATGAATTTATCCATTTGCTCCAATATTTTGTGGAAGTTCAGGAACCCCGAATTGATGAAGTTCATGTCATGATTAAGGATAAGGAAAACTTTTATATGTTGGATGAGGATAAACACCCCATCAATCATGAACAGCTTCAGGGAGTTTTGACCGATTTAAATCAAGACGTTGATTATGACGATTTATTATTAAGCGCTTTAATCACTATTTCGCCGCGAAAATTAATTTTGCACCTATCGGCGAAGACTGAAATAGTCGATACGATTATGAACGTTTTTCAAGAGCGGGTAGTTATTTGTACCGGATGCCCGCTTTGTTCGCAACCGGTTTCAATCTCGAAATCGGGTAGTGAGACCTAGGATTTAGCACAATATTTTTAAAATTTAAAGAGAAGGCTAAAAAAGAGAAAATCCGGGCGATTGATGGGCGAACTTAGTTCCTTAAAGTTCAAACAAAAATTCCAAGTCTGGTTTTTCTCTATTTTTTTATTACCGAAGACCTTTTGGCTTGTCATATTGTATTTTCTATACTTATATAGTATTCTAAACCTAATATATTCGATCATTAACTTGTAAATTGATTTTTCTATGATAAAATAAGAGAAAATATTTTATAGCCTTAATTAAGGGAGTGAACTGCTTGCTAGATGAAAGATTTTTGGGTGAAGCTTTAACTTTTGATGATATCCTCTTGGTACCGGCAAAATCGGATGTTTTACCGAGTGAGGTAAATACCAGTACTTCGCTTACCAAACAAATTACTTTGAACATTCCGCTAATCAGCGCCGCAATGGATACGGTTACCGAAGCCAGATTGGCGATAGCGATGGCGCGTGAAGGCGGGTTGGGAATAATTCACAAAAACATGTCGATCGAGCAACAAACGATTGAGGTTGACAAGGTTAAACGCTCGGAACACGGAATTATCACTGACCCGATCTACTTGCACCCCGAAGATACAATTGCACAGGCTCTAAAGATAATGCAACATTATCGGATATCCGGAGTCCCCATAACCTCTTCCGATGGTAAGCTGGTCGGAATCCTCACCAATCGTGATTTGCGCTTTGAAACCAACTTTGAACAACCGATAAAAGATGTAATGACTCATGATAATTTGGTTACCGCTCCCGTCGGCACTACTCATGATCAAGCCAAAATCATTTTACAAAAACACCGGATTGAAAAATTACCGCTGGTCGATAAAAATTTTGTTTTAAAGGGCTTAATCACAATCAAAGATATTCAAAAAGCCTTGCAGTATCCTAATTCCGCTAAAGACAATAAAGGAAGGCTAAGAGTGGGAGCCGCGGTTGGAATCAGCGGGACGGTTGAGAGAGCCGAAGCCTTAATTGAGGCGGGAGTTGATGTTCTTGCGGTTGACTCAGCCCATGGGCATAGCGCCAATGTGATACAGGCAGTGAGGGAGCTTCATAAAAAATTCCCCAAGATTGATATTATAGCCGGTAATGTTGCTACAGCTGCCGCTACTGTTGATTTAATCGAAGCCGGAGCCAGCGCGGTCAAAGTGGGTGTTGGCCCAGGTTCTATTTGTACCACCCGGATAGTATCCGGGATCGGAGTACCGCAGATTACCGCAGTCTTTAATTGCGCTCAGGCTGCTAAAAAATATAATATCCCCATCATCAGCGACGGTGGTATTAAGTACTCTGGCGATATCACCAAGGCAATTGCCGCTGGAGCCGATGTGGTGATGATCGGCAGCTTATTTGCAGGAACTGAAGAAAGCCCGGGTGAACTCGAGATCTATCAAGGCAGAAGTTTTAAAGTATACCGGGGCATGGGTTCTATTTCTGCCATGCGCCAGGGGAGTAAAGACCGCTATTTTCAAGAAGGCCAGCAGAAATTGGTACCGGAAGGAATTGAAGGCCGGGTGGCATTTAAAGGTTCGTTGTCGGAGACTGCTTTTCAACTGGTTGGGGGCTTACGCTCCGGTATGGGTTATTGCGGCTGTGGAACAATCGAGGAATTAAAGACCAAGACTCAATTTGTAAGGATTACCTCAGCAGGGCTCCGGGAAAGTCATCCCCATGACGTTCAGATTACCAAGGAAGCGCCCAATTATTCGGTCGATTAATTCTTTAAAGGAAATTAAACTCTTTGGATTCTTTTTGAGTTGGATAGCGAGATAAGCATTATGCAATGGGAACGGATAGTTTGTTTTGGTATCTTAATAATTTCAAGTCTAGCCACCGGAGTATTGGCACTTTATTGTTATCATAATGCACGGGCACACCATTATGCTTCTTTTGTTAAGATTTTCGCAATTTTATTGGCTGCTATAACGCTTTATTCGTTTGGGTATATGATGGAACTGGCAAGCAAAACCTTACCGAAAATGTTTTTTTGGGCTAGATTCCAATATCTTGGTATATCCATGATACCGCCATTATGGGTTATGGCGGTAATTAAGTATATCGGTAAAGACAAATGGCTAACCAGGAAAGCGGGTATCTTACTATTTATCATTCCGATATTGACTTTGGTGTTTAGTTTTACCAATTTTCACCACCTTTATTATCATTCAATTGCGATTATTAAAGCTGGACCCTTTTTCCGATTTACTACAGTAAAAGGATTGTGGTATTGGTTTTTTATTTTTTATTTAGATTGTTCCTGTTTGGTTGGTATTTTTTTACTTTTAAAGTTTAGTTGGATTAATGAACCTTTATTTCGCTATCAAGCGATTACTCTGGTTCTCGGCATAACAATTCCTTTGATTGGAGAATGGATTTATTTGATTGGTAAAAGTCCATGGCTTTTGGACTTAACTCCTTTCACAATATCCATTACTGGAATAATTATTTGGTTGGGCGTTTCCCGATATCGCGTATTTGAACTCGCTCCCATCGCTCGGGACAGAATTTTTGAAAGTTTGCGAGATGGATTATTAGTAATGGATGTGAAAAACCGGATCGTGGATTTCAATGCTGCAGTTACTGACGTATTCACCGCTCTTCAATTGGGACAACATATGTCCGTCGCTTTAGCTGATTACCCTGATTTAATCAACCAAATTACCAATCATTTCGAATATGCTAAACTCCAGTTCTCAAAACAGGATGAACTTAAATATTTTGAATCCCGCCTGATTTCGATCATGAATGATCAACATCGGATAATTGGTAAGACGATTATTTTAAAAGATATTACGGAGCAAACTTTGTTGTTGGAAAAACTTCAAAGGCAAGTGGCCATTGATGAACTGACTCAAATCTATAACCGTCGTTCCTTTATGGAAAGATGCCATGAAGAGATTAGCCGGTTAGGACGGTTAAAGCGCTCTATCGCGGTTATTTTTGTAGATATAGACCATTTTAAACAAATTAATGATACGTATGGTCATCAAACCGGCGATCTAATCTTATATGTAATTGCCCAAAAACTTCGCCAGGGTCTCCGGGAGGCTGATATCTTAGGCCGTATCGGCGGAGAGGAGTTTGCCATTTTACTACCGGAAACCCCTCTTGATCAGGCTTGTGATATTGCCGAACGGTTGCGCCAAATAATAGACAAACCGATTCGCGTGAACGAGCGAATGATAATAGTCACGGTGAGCTTCGGGATCACCGGTGTAACTCAAACAGTTCAAGCGGATCTGGATCCCTTGTTTGCCAAAGCCGATGAAGCTTTATATCAAGCAAAACATGCCGGGCGGAATTGTGTAAGGGTTATTCCCTTGAAATAAACATCTACATTAAGTTCTACTTAGCTTTGAAACGAGGCAGCGAAATTATTAAAAATTGAGGTGAACCCCAATTGAATATGGCATGTTGGATTACAACGATCCGGTTTGTATTAGCCCCTTTGATTTTTTGGCAATTAGCGATTCATACTACGGCCGGAATGAGCTGGATGCTAATCCTGTTATTCTTTTCAGGAGGCAGTGATGTTTTAGACGGATGGGTGGCTCGAGTCCGCAATGAAGTAAGTGAATTAGGAAAGGCTTTGGATCCGTTGGCCGATAAATTTGTTATCTTGGCTACCTTATTGGGACTGACCTGGTGGGGACTTCCGATTTGGATGGTTGTAATTTACTTAGTCAAAGAAACAATTCAAGTTTTGGCGGGTTGGTTTCTGTTGCGCAGGTTTAAACAACTAATATCGGCCAACTTTTGGGGCAAGTCGGCGACAGTGACTTTCTTCGCCGGATTCGCGTTGTTCTTCTGGCATCAGTGGGTTGGGACGATGGTGATTGCTCTGGCAACCATAATCTCAATTTATGCTCTATTTACTTATTATCGAGTATTCTTGAAAATTAAAGCACCTAAGTAAACGACTAGAACCTTATTACGGAAACATGGTTTTTTTTGCATTGGAGTGGCAACTATAATTTTATAATAAACATCACATAGGAGTCGATTTGGATACCAAAAATGCTGAATATGAACGAACTGCCGTACGACCCGATCAGTATCCGGCCAATAAGTTACCGGAGATCGCTTTTGTCGGTCGTTCAAATGTGGGTAAGTCAACCCTAATTAATGGCTTGGTCAATCGAAAAAATTTGGCCAGAGTGGGGGCAACTCCCGGCAAAACCCGTCAGATAAATTTTTATAACATTGATAATTCTTGTTATTTTGTGGACCTACCCGGTTATGGGTATGCCAAGGTGTCGAAGACGGAAAAGGAATCTTGGAGCCGGATGATTGAAACCTATCTCTATGATCGGTCTCAACTTAAATGGATTATCATGCTGGTTGACATTAGGCATGAACCCTCAGAGCTGGACCGCCAGATGTATGAATGGCTCAAAAGCCGCCCGATTTCGCTAATGGTGGTTGCCACCAAGGCTGATAAAGTGCCTCGCAGTCAGCTTAAGAATAAATTATTAACAATTCAAGCTAGTCTCGATATGTCTCCGACAATGCTACCACTTGCCTTTTCCAGTATGACTCATCAGGGGTGCGCCGAAATATGGAGTCAAATATCCCAAGGATTAAAGTAAACAATTAAGCGCGCGGCTACAGATTTGATCCAATGAAAAAATCCAAATTCTTTTAGTCAGAAAAAGGAATTAAAGAAAGAAAAGTTGAATATGTAATACAATACTACTTTTATTTAAGGAGTAAATTGAAATGGAAGAGACGATTAAAGAAATCGCGGAACGAATAAAGGGTTTGAGAGAGATTGTCGGAATTACTGCCGCGGAAATGGCAAAAGAGTTAAAGATATCGGTGGAATTATACCAAGATTATGAAAACGGTAATGCGGATATACCGGCCAGTATCCTATATATATTGGCACAACATTTTCATGTTGAATTAACCGCCTTGTTAACCGGTGAAGAACCTCGTCTACATAGCTATGCGTTAACTCGTAAAGGAAACGGCGTCTCGGTGGAAAGACGAAAAGATTATAAATATCAAAATCTGGCTTTGAACTTTATTCACAAAAAGGCTGAACCGTTTTTGGTTACGGTTGATCCCGAATCCGGCGATGTTCCTGTGCGATTAAATAATCATCCCGGGCAAGAGTTTGATTATGTTTTGGAAGGGACCCTTAAAATAGTGTTAGGAAAGAATGAAGTAATCCTTAATGAAGGCGATTCACTATTTTACGACTCCAATATCGACCATGGCATGAAAGCACTCGATGGCCGGACTGCTAAATTCTTGGCAATTATTTTATAATAATTTTTGGCTATATTCTTAAAAAGAGAAAGAGAGGCTGCGTAGATGTTAGAAAAATATATTGATTTGGTAGATTACCATTCGTATGAAGAGTTTGAAAATAAATTCAAAGTGAGAGTTCCGGAAAATTTTAATTTTGCCTTTGATGTTGTGGATGAATGGGCGGAAAAGTCTCCGGATAAAGTTGCGTTGGTGTGGTGTGACGAACATGGCGCCGAGGCCACCTTTACTTTTAGGGAAATTAAATATTATAGTGATAAGGCCGCTAACTTTTTTACGGCGCTTGGAATCAAAAAAGGCGATCCGGTGATGCTGATTTTAAGACGGCGCTATGAATTCTGGTTTTCGATTATCGCTTTGCATAAAATCGGCGCCATAACTATTCCGGCAACCCACTTGCTTAAGAAGAAAGATTTGATTTATCGTAATAATGCTGCTGATGTAAAGCTGATAGTGGCAGTAGCCGGTGATGAAGTGGTGGAGCATATTGATAGTGCGGAGGCCGACTCTCCATCCTTGAAACATAAAGTATTAGTGGGCGGGGAAAGGGAAGGCTGGCATAATTTTACTTCAGAGCTGGCCAAAGCCGGTGAAACATTTATGAAGCCAACCGGCGCCGACATGACTCAAAACAAGGATATCATGTTGTTGTATTTTACTTCAGGCACTACGGGCTATCCCAAGATGGTTCAGCATAATTTTACCTATCCATTGGGGCATATTGTAACGGCCAAATATTGGCAATGCGTTCAGGAAAATCAGCTTCACCTGACGGTTTCTGAAACCGGTTGGGCCAAATCGGTTTGGGGTAAACTCTATGGGCAATGGTTGGCGGGTGCGGTGGTTTTCGTTTATGATTTCGATAAATTCGTACCGGAAGACCTTTTAACCGTGATTGCTAAATATAAAATCGCAACTTTTTGTGCACCGCCGACCATTTATCGCTATTTGATTAAGGAAGATTTCGGCAAATACGATTTGAGTAATCTTAAATATTGTGCAGTGGCCGGTGAACCGTTAAATCCGGAAGTTTATAATAAATTTTTAAGTCTAACCGGTATTCGTTTACGGGAGGCTTATGGTCAGACCGAACTTACCGTAACTTTGGCGACTTACCCTTGGCTTGAACCCAAACCGGGTTCGATGGGTAAGCCCTCTCCCGGCTATGAGATCGACATTGTGGATATTTATGATGAAGAAGGGCGCTCCTGTGATGTCGGTGAAATCGGGGAGATCATAGTCCGTACCGATAACAAAATCCCGGTCGGATTATTTGAAGGATATTATCGTGATCCGGAATTAACCGGCAGTGTTTGGCATAATGGTCTGTATCATACCGGAGATACGGCATGGCGCGATGAAGATGGTTATTTTTGGTTTGTCGGCCGTACCGACGACGTAATTAAAAGTTCAGGTTATCGCATTGGTCCGTTCGAAGTGGAGAGCGCCCTTTTGGAGCATCCGGCAGTTTTAGAATGTGCGGTTACCGCAGTTCCCGACGAGGTCAGGGGTCAGGTCGTAAAGGCTACCATCGTGCTGACAAAGAATTATTCGGCCGGAGACGCCTTGAAAAAAGAATTGCAAGAGCACGTTAAGAATATAACGGCTCCATATAAGTATCCGCGGATCATTGAATTTGTCAGTGAACTTCCGAAAACCATCAGCGGCAAAATTCGTAGGGTTGAGATTCGTGAAAATGACCATGCGGAGTAAAGATAAGTAAATTTTTACTATAGAACTATCAGCTGTTGGCCTCAATCAAGCCGACAGCTTTTTTATAGTCCGATAATTCTACGAAATACCATTAAATACTCTGTATTAAATCCAAGCTTCCGCTGGAATAATAACTTTATCAAATGGTAGGAGGCACTCTATGCTGCGTTTGTTGTTGCTGCTCATTGCTTCAATCGGACCGGGCCTATTATGGCTATGGTATTTTTATCGTCAAGACCGTTACGAACCGGAACCGGTTAAAATGATTTTTAAAGTTTTTGTGGCTGGATTGGTACTGGTGATACCGGCCGGTCTTTTGGAACAACTTTGGCGGAATCAAATACTCTCTGCTGTGCACGCCGGAAATTGGCCTTCTTTTTTAGTTACGGCTTTTTTCGTGATTGCTCTTATTGAAGAGAGTTTAAAAACCGGCTTTTTATGGTGGCTGGTTGGAAATAACAAGGAATTGGATGAGCCGGTAGATGGTATTATTTATGGTATTACTCTGGGATTGGGCTTTGCTTCTTTGGAAAACTTGCTTTGGGCCAGCGCTTTTGGTTTTGGAGTGGCTGCCTTACGGGCGGTTATTACAACTCTAGCCCATGCATCGTTTACCGGCTGGATGGGCTATTTTATTTCTAAATATAAATTCTTCTCTCCGGTTTTTACAGTAATCATGAGTGGCTTTTTATTGGCCTGGTTTAGTCATGGATTGTATGATTTCTTGTTATTTTTAAGAAATCCGGTTGCTTCATTGATTTCATTTATAATCATCGCCGGGTTGCTGTTGCGATTATACCAGATCATCCAAAAACAAGTCGCTCACTCCCCATTTAAAAAATAGATTGGGTTTATCTTGATCTCTGATTATTCTTCGGGTATACTTTTAAAGGATATATCCGAAGGAGGCGCTCATTATGTCCGGTCATTCGAAATGGGCAACGATTAAACGCAAAAAAGAGTTCACCGACTCAAAAAGAGCCAATTCTTTTACCAAAGTTACCAGAGAAATTATTGTAGCAACAAAGGCAGGCAGCAGTGGAGACCCGGAGCACAATTTTAGGTTAAGGTTGGCAGTTTTGAAGGCGAAGTCCATCAATATGCCAAATGATAATATTCAACGGGCGATTAAACGGGGGCTGGGTGAAGGTGACGATTCCGCACAATTTGAAGAGGTTTATTATGAAGGGTATGGACCTGCAGGAGTCGCTCTTTTGGTTCAAGGCTTAACTGATAATCGTAATCGGACTGCCGGAGATATGCGTTATATTTTTTCCCGCAATAACGGAAATCTTGGTGAGGCGGGTTGCGTCGGTTGGATATTCTCTTCAAAAGGCTTGATCTCCATTGAGATTGAGAGCTCGGGTAAGAGTGAAGAAGAGATGTTTGAATTGGCTATTGAAGCCGGAGCAGAGGACCTTAAGAAAAATGAAGATATCTACGAGGTCTATACCGATCCCGGTAGCTTGGAAGCAGTTCGTAAATATTTTGAAAATCAAAAAATCTTATTAAAATCGGTGGAATTAACCATGATTCCGCAAAATACGGTTGAAGTAAGCGGTGAGCAAGTGGACCAACTTTTAAAGCTGGTTGACGCTTTGGAAGAGAATGACGATGTGCAAAATGTTTACGGCAATTTTGAGATTCCCGATTCAGCGCTCAATGAATAAAATTTTGTTTTCAATTTATTGTCTCTCTGGGGTGTAATTTCTTTGGATTCGAGATATTCGAGCTGTTTATGCTAAAACGGGCATAAACAGTTTTATTTTTGGTTGATTTCTGAAAGGAAAAAGATAATGGGTCGAATTTTTTATGACATTACCCAAACACTTTATCCGGAAATTTTGGTTTATCCTGGCGATCCCGCTGTGCAGATAACGAAGAGTTCCAGTATTGCCAGGGGAAATATCGTTAACCTTTCCAGTATCTCAATGGGTAGTCACACCGGCACCCATCTGGATGCTCCAAAACATTTTTATGATCAGGGGGTAACTGTAGACAAGTTACCATTGGATTATTTGATCGGCCCGGCCAAAGTTTTTGAATTTAAAAAGGAAATGTCAATCTCGAAGGCCAATTTACAGACCTGCTCCATTCAAGCAGGCGATATTATTCTGCTTAAAACCAGAAATTCGGCGTTGTTAAATAGAGCCGAATTTAGCCCCGATTTTACCTATTTAGAGTCCGATGCCGCAGAGTACTTGGCCGGACTTCCCATTCGGACTTTTGGCTTTGACTATCTGACGATTGATCCTCATGATAGCGCGGATTTTAACGCTCATTATCACTTGTTGGGACAGAATATTGTAATCATCGAAGGACTTAATTTGAGCCAAATAACTCCCGGAGAGTATCAAATGGTGGCGTTGCCTTTAAAGCTACAGGATGGCGACGGCAGTCCCGCCAGAGTGGTATTGATTCGAGAAGAGAATTGTTAAGTTAATATCCCACAATCCTTAATCGCGCGAATCGCTTTTCGGATCTCAACTTCCGGCTGTACCAGGGCTAGGCGTACAAATCCTTCACCGCGTTCACCGAAGCTGCTTCCCGGCACTACAATTACTCCGGCTTGTTCCAACAGATCAAAGGTGAATTCCACCGAAGAAGTATACTTGGGTGGAATGGCCGCCCAGACGAACATGGTGGCTGGTGGTTTATCGATGGGCCAACCGATTTCAGCCAGACCGTCGATTAAAAGGTTGCGCCGGGACGCATAAGCCCGTACCGTCCGGTTCACACACTCCTGAGGCCCGTTTAGGGCAGCGATAGCCGCTTTTTGGATTGGAACAAAAATACCGTAATCCAAGTGCGACTTGAGATTGCGAAATCGCTCGATAATGCGGCGGTTGCCCATTGCGAACGAGATCCGGCAGCCGGGCATGTTATAAGTCTTAGAGAGCGAATTAAACTCGATCCCTACTTCCTTAGCACCCGGCAGCGCTAAAAAGCTACCGCATTTTTGACCATCATAGACCAGTTCACAATAAGCATTATCATGGACAACAATGATATCGTATTTTTTGGCAAACCAGACCAGTTTTTCATAGAATTCATAAGGGGCCATGGCAGTGACCGGATTGTTGGGATAGGAGACAATCAGCAATTTAGCCTTTTGGGCAATTGCAGCCGGGATTCGTTCCAGATCCATCAAATAATGATTTTCTTTCAGTAAGGGAATGGGGTAGATGATGGCCTCCGCCAATTGCGGTCCTACACTAAATATTGGGTAACAAGGATCCGGGGTGAAGACTAAATCACCCGGGTCGGCAATAGCCAATGCAATATGGGAGAGCCCGTCTTGGGAACCATTCATGGCTATAATTTCTTCCGGTTGCAAATCGACCTGGAACCGGCGTTGATACCAGTTGATGACTGCTTCAGTCAACTCCGGCAAGTCACGGATAGCGTATATATAATTGCCCGGTTTGGCGACTTCCTCCTGGAGCACATTCATGATATGATCTGCCGGAGGCAGGTCCGGGGTCCCGATGCTAAAATTAATAATGGGACGGCATTTAGCTAATTGTTCTTGTTTGCGCTGTTCCAATTGAGCAAAAATAGCCGAGGTTAATCCATTGGTGCGTTTTGAAAATTCCATAGTTTGCTCCTGCTTTTTAAAAGTGCGGTACTAAATACTTCAGTGATAGTGATGGTGATTTCACCAAAGCGATTAATAAATGTAAAAATATAATAATTTAAGTGCAAAATAAGCTTCACGCAACATTATAACAAATTTCTTATGCTATTGCGATGCGAATAATTTTAAAAACAAAAAATTAATGGCTACGGTAGCCGTGAAATTAATTCCTTTTGAGGTAAGAAAATTGTCGGCATCAAATTAACAGAAAATGTTACGTTCAAAATAAAGGAAAATCATTATGAAAGCCGAAAGATAATGTTTTATGTTTAGATACTTATTGGGTTTACATGGTAATTGGCGAGTTTACAATAGCAAAGCGGGAGTAACAAGTGTAAATGAATTCTGTGCAATCTTTATTTGACCTTCTGATTCATCTCGATAAGCATCTGGCTTTTTTCATTCAAAGCTTTGGCGATTGGTCGTATATTATTCTTTTTCTGATTATCTTCTGTGAAACCGGATTGGTGATTTTGCCGTTTTTACCCGGTGATTCATTATTATTTACGGCCGGGGCCATTGCCGGGGCTACTTCAACTCTTCATATCCAATGGCTGTTTCCCATTTTATGGCTAGCCGCCATAGCCGGGGACTCTACCAATTACGGAATTGGTTTTTTTGCGCGAACCAGGATATTCCGGGGTAAAAAAATTCCTTTAATTAAAAAAAAGCATTTGGAACAGACGCAATTATTTTACAAGCGTCATGGTGGTAAAACAATTGTATTGGCAAGGTTTATTCCAATTATCCGCACTTTTGCACCTTTTGTAGCCGGAATTGGCGAAATGACTTATTGGCGTTTTCTTTTTTATAGTTTTTTTGGAAGCATGGCGTGGATCAGCACATTTACTCTCGGCGGCTATTTCTTCGGCAATTTGGCTTTTGTAAAAGCCAATTTTACGATTATGATATTTACCATTGTCTGTATCTCAATGATACCGGCGATATTTGAGATGTTACACAATATTTTCAGAAAATAGAAACTCATCATTAAATCGCGATCCGGCAAGTTGTTAATTGAAGCGATTTTGAATGGTTCTGGCCGGATTCATGTTTTAAAAACATTAAAGACTGTTGGATATCCAAATAAAATAAATATTTCCGGGGTTTTCAGTTGTTACTATACTTTGTCCAACTTGACTTATCTTATTAGAAAATGTTAAAATTATACGATTAAAGGAGTATAAAAAGCCTGTCATGGGTTATCTGATCGCAATCATTTTAGATTTGCCTTGGATCATACTTGGTTTAGTATTTCATGAATTTTGTCATGCATGGGCAGCGAATCGTTTGGGTGATCCCAACCCAAAGCTGGAGGGAAGATTATCGTTAAACCCTTTGGTACACATCGATATTTTAGGTTTATTAGCCTTAATTCTTTTAAAGGTAGGCTGGGCTAAACCGGTTCAGATCAATTTACGTTATTTTAAAGAACCGATGAAAGGTATGCTGCAGGTTTCATTAGCCGGTCCGGTCGGTAATTTTATTTTAGCCGTATTGTTTGCGATAATTATTCGGCTTATGAGTTCGATTGGTCTGAATAAACAGTTCATCTCGTACCTTTATAACGGTTTATGGTATACGGTTATGTTGGGGTTTTTCAATTTAATACCCATTCCGCCACTTGACGGTTCGAAAGTTCTGCGTTATTTTCTCCATGGTTCGATAGCTTATTATTTTGAGCGTTATGAAAATTTAGGCCTGATAATTTTACTATTGTTATTAATTTTTGATGGATTTAGTCGAGGGCTATATGCATTGGTAACCGGTTGCAGTTCATTCCTTGCCGGTCAAATGCCCTTTTAAACTTCGAGTCGGTAGGCGGCAACTACCCGTAGACCCAGTGGCTACGATTAATGTACGCTATTTAAGTGGGGTGAAAACTTTGGGGATTCTTAGACGAATTCTAAATTCATGGTGTAAGAGAATGACTCCTGAAGATTTGGCCTTAATCGATTTTTATCTTGACGATCCTGGAAAGTTTCTTTTCGGACAAATGAGTTGGATTGATCGGCAACATGCTTTGACAGTAGCAAAGACTATTTTGGCGAAATCAACCGCCACTACCGAAAAAATTGAATTAAAAACTCTGGTAACAGCTGCCCTTTTACATGATATTGGTAAAGTTGATGGGGATTTTAGTTTTATTAGCCGGATCATGGTCGGTATTATCAGGCGGGTCAAACCGGCACTCCGTGGCAAAATGGCAATGAGATATCCAGCGACTTTTTGGGAACGATTTCGTTACGGTTTATATGTGGATCTGACCCATCCGGCCCGGGGAGCTCATATGGCCAGAACTTTCGGCCTTGAGAATGATATTGTCGAAATTATCCGGCATCATCATGATCCTCCGCGCTTAGGACAAAGTATTGAATTAACTTGGTTGCAATTGATTGATAGTCAGAATTGACTGAGATGGAAATAGACAAGAATGATGTTAGGAATGAAAAATGGAATATCAGATACAGTTGGATATCTTTCAAGGCCCTTTGGATTTGCTTTTACATTTGATTGAGAAAGATGAAATCGATATCTATAATATTCCGATTGCCCTAATCACCGACAAGTATCTCGAATATCTTCATACCATGCAAGCCCTTAATTTGGAGATGGTTGGTGATTTTCTGGTGATGGCTGCCACGCTGATGCAGATTAAGGCCAAGCTGCTTTTACCGCAGCTTGCGACAGAAGACGCCGCCGGTACGGAAGAGGAAGATCCCCGTTTTGAACTGGCTCAAAAACTGATTGAATATAAAAAGATTAAAGAAGCGGCTTTAAGTTTACAAGCTCTTGAAGGGCGCCAGGCTAAATTTTATACCCGGATCAGCGGCGATTTTGCCGACCAAAAAGTTGCTCCTGAACAAGATGGTTTAAAAGATTTATCGATCTGGGATTTGCTGGAGGCTTTCAAGGTGATTATGGAGAGTATTGACCCCAAACCAATCGAAGCTGTTCCCAAGCAAGCGGTCTCGATCAAACAACGGATGACCGAAATACTGGATCTGATCACGGCAGAAGGCCGGATTTTCTTTAAAATTATTTTTAACGACGTAAGAACCAAGATTGGCTTAATAACCTGCTTTTTGGCAGTTCTTGAATTAGTTCGTCTTCACAAAGTGATTGTTTTGCAGGATGCGCTTTTTGGCGAGATAACCTTGTCACTTCCGGAAAAGGTGTGTAATAACGTTTGAACTTAATTATGGTACGGGCAATCATTGAAGCATTAGTTTTTTCGTCTTCAGAGCCTATTAATAGCAAGACAATGTCCGATATTATAGGCATTAGCGAGCATACGGTAAAGCAAATCTTAACCGATCTTATTGAAGACCGGATTCGGACTCAGAGCGGGTTGCATATCATTGAGGTGGCCAACGGTTATCAATTTGTAACCCATCCGGAATGCGCTCCGTATGTAGAAAAACTGCAAAAGGCGCCTCGAAATGTCGGTTTGTCGCAAGCTGCCATTGAAACATTAGCGATTGTTGCCTATAAGCAACCAATCACCAAGGCGGAGATCGAATCTCTTCGGGGTGTCAGTATTGAAAGTTCTTTAAACACCTTGGTTGAAAAGAATTTAGTGGAGGAAGCCGGTCGTAAAGATGCCCCGGGGCGACCGATTTTATACCGGACAACCCGCCAATTTTTAAAATATTTTGGTCTGAATGGTTTAAGTGAATTGCCGCAGATACCCGAGTGGGTTGATTCGGCTGAATCTTTAAAGTTTGGAGTGGAACATGATGGAGGCGGACAAAATGCGTAATTGGGTAAAAAAGATGTTTAAGGTAGAGCTCAATCGGGATAATAATTATTATTGGGGCTTAATTTTATTGCAACTGTCGATTCTTTCATTGGTGGCTTATTTAGTCCTCGATGCTTATGAACCGTTAGCCTTTTTAATCACCTTTCTTATCTGTGGTTGGGGTTTTGTATTATTATGGAAGAGCGACAATGATTTACGTTTTCAAATGGCCCAATTGAAAATCGAGGAACTGGAATCCAAAGTAAATCACTCCCGGTTATTTCTATTACCGGCTCATCTTTTAAAGAAAGATAAAAAGAATCAATGATGTTTACGACTGCAAACGGTTATGTCGTGGGTATCCTTAGGGACAATCCGGAGATTCAGGAGTTATTGATTCAAATTGACGGATATTCCGAGCCGGAACGGGCATATAATTACCCAGGGTTATACAAACGATTAATAACCGGCGATAAAGTGGTCGTGAATACTGCCGCCGTCAAACTTGGTCTGGGGACCGGTGGACGGCATTTTGTTATTCCGGAGTATTTGGACTGTGAGCAGTTGAAATTTCCCGGCCATATTATGAAATTACGCTATACACCATGGCAATTTCCAATTTTAGCGGCTGAAGAGGAAGCCAGTCCTTATCATCAACAATTAACGGAGTGTCAAACCTTGGCGGGTACTCCTGTTGTTATTGCACCGCTTCACAGCATGTTACCCGGCATTATTTTAGGTTTTCGAAGTGTCCAAAAAAAGCATCCCAAGATAGTCTATATCATGACGGATGGAGCCGCGCTTCCTATTGCTTTGAGTGAATTGGTGCGCGACTTAAAAAGTAAACTTTTATTGGATCTAACAGTTACTTGCGGCCACGCTTTTGGTGGTGATTTAGAGGCAGTGAGCATTCCTTCGGCATTACTGGTTGCCAAAGAAAGTATAAATCCTGATTTAATCATTGTTGCCTTGGGTCCGGGCGTGGTTGGTACTGGTACTCCCTTTGGTTTTAGTGGTATTGAACAATCCTGGGTGATCGATGTAGTCTCCAAATTGCAGGGCATAGCTATTGTTGCCCCTAGAATAAGCAGTGCCGATATGCGCCGGCGCCATCTGGGGATAAGTCATCATACATTGACGATTTTGAAATTGGCCAATAATCCGGCTTTAGTGGGACTTTCAAAGCTAATTCCCGCTTCCTTAATGGAATCTATCGACAATCAACTGCGAGGCAATCAGTTATTAAAAATGCATCAATGGTACCGGATGAATGATCCACCCGCAGAAGCCTTATTTCAAGAGCACCAGATCCGGATTAAGACCATGGGACGGGATATTCAAGCAGACCCTTGGTTTTTCCAAAGTACGGTAACGGCCGGTGCTTTAGCAGGGTTGGCTGTACAGGATGGTTTATCATCCTTACAACAAATCGATTGAGGCAGGAGACTCCGATGGCTAATTTAACCGAAAAAACCCAAACCAAAAAATTGATTTATCGTGGTAATTTTTTGGAATGCTATGTGGACCAAGTGATTTTGCCAAACGGCAAGCTTACCAGTCGTGAATATCTCCATCATCCGGGTGCAATTGCTGCGATCCCGGTCTTGGACAATGGTGAAATTGTCCTGGTTAAACAGTTCCGTTATCCTACCGGTAAAATACTACTGGAGATCCCTGCCGGCAAATTAGAAGCCGGCGAAAACCCGGAAGACTGCGTTCGTCGTGAACTGGCTGAAGAGATCGGTTATCAACCTGAACAGGTTATCCATTTGACATCGGTCTGGACCACTCCCGGTTTCACCGATGAAATCATTCATCTATACTTGGCGAAAGGACTAAAGCCGCTTCAGCTTGAACCGGACAACGATGAATTTTTGGAAGTAGTGACCATGAGTAAAGATGAGTTATTGAAACAACTCGATACGGACCCGGTTATTGATGGGAAAACCGCTTTAGCTCTAATGATAGTCGAATTAAGAAAATTATGGTAATATTAGTTATAAATAAATTTTCAAACGAGTAGAATGTTACGGCGAGTTGGAAACTTGAACATTTCTCAAAATACTGTAAAGATTAGGTGACCAGTTTGAATACCTTGAGTCTGACCTACAATGCTTCAGGAGCTGTTGAAGGAGCAAGACGTGGCGATGTGGTGGTTGTCGTTGACATCATTGATATGAGTACTAGTGCTGAAGCGGCAATCGAGAGCGGAGCTGTGGCGATTTTTGGCGCCGCGCCTTCCAATTGTACAGCGCCGGTTAGTCTCAATCCGGATCAGATCGGCTATATTGCCGGCAAGACCGCGTTAAAATATAAAACTCAGCTTATCATTGTGGCTGAGCCTCGCTACGGCGAAGAGGCCGAAAGAAGAAAACGTGCCGAGGCCGCTTTAATGGGTGTTGCCCGTTCCGGAGCGGTAGCGCAGCAGATCATACCCAACATCGGCTCTGAGATTACCAAATTAATCGATTTTAACGGTAAGGTTGTTTTATTGATTTCCGATACCGGCGGAGTTGCTTTTGATGCAGCCTATAATAATGGGGCACCGGCGGTATTAACAGCTACGGTTACCAGAACCCCCAATAAAAAAGGGATCGCCCCAGCCTTAGCCGGAGTGCAAAGAGCGATCGAAGCGGCTCGTAAATTTAACTGCGGTATCACTATCACAGCAGCCAGCGCTAACTCCATGGAAGACTTATTAGCTGCCCAGTATTTATCCCAATTAGTTGTCGGCAGCGATTTTCTTAATTTAACTTCCACAACTCCCGCCTAATATACTTCCAAATCTTATCTTGGTAAAATTATCATATATTTCTCAACTTTACCATAAATTTAATATGGGACAAGGGGAGGAATGTTTTTCTATGTTTAGGCCACAGGTAATGATTCGGGAATATTTTCAAGAACGGATTTTTTTGTTGGCATTGGTTTTGATACTCTTTATAATGGGTCTGATTTTTGGCGTTTTAGCAGCCGGTGTTTTAGAAAAAAACCAAAAAGCCGACTTGATGAACTACCTCAACCAGGGATTGCACGGTCAGATAACTCAAAATCAAACCTATACCCGGCAGACCGTTACGGCCAATACCCAATTGGTATTCTTCCTTTTTTTCATGGGGATTAGTGTTATCGGTGTCCCTTTGGCGTTATTATTAATCTTTACCCGTGGTTTTATTTTGGGTTTTAGCAGCGGGTTTTTATTTCAGACCATGGGTGTTAAAGGTTTTGTCCTCACAATGGTCGGCATAGTGCCCCATAATCTGCTATTTATCCCGGCGCTGTTTTTAATGGCCATTGTCATTATGGATTGTGCGGCGGCCTTGACGAAAATTCGTTTTACTAAGAAGCCGGTGGCATTAGGGCCTGAATTAATTAAATGTTCGGCCTTGACCATGGTTGTTTTGGTATTGATGATTCTGGCGGGTATAATTCAAAGTAATGTCTCGCCGTTAATAACCGCTTGGTTCGCCAGATTTATATAATTGGAAATGTTTCCTGGCGCCTGAAAAAAGGAGTTGTCATAAAAATTGTCGAAAAATACTTCTGTAAAGATAATTACAGTCTTGCAACGGCGAAAACCGCAGTTGCAATGGTATTCGTTCTGAAAGATAACTAAAGGAGTGACAGCATTGCAAGAAAGTCTGCAAGATTACCTCAATTACCTTTCGGTTGAACGTGGTTTGGCAAAAAACACTTTAGAATCCTATGGAAGAGATCTTCGCCAATATCTAGAGTATCTTAAAGCAAAAAAGAATCTGGATCTCGCTGCGACAACCCAGGCAACCGTGATTGGATATTTATTGCAGCTGCAAGCCAGAGGAAAAGCGACCGCTACGCTGTCCAGAAGTCTGGCAGCCATAAAATCGTATTATCATTATATGGCCAGGGAGAAGGAGATCGAACGTGATCCCACCGTCAACCTGGATGCTCCCAAACAAGAAAAACGTTTACCGAGGGTATTAACTGTTTCTGAAGTTGAGCATCTCTTAGAACAGCCGGATATTAAAAATCCGGTGGGAATCAGAGACCGGGCAATGCTAGAGGTCCTTTACGCCGCCGGACTTCGGGTGTCGGAATTAGTCTCTCTGAAAATAGAAGATGTCAACTTAGAGACCGGTTATATCAAATGTTATGGAAAAGGTTCCAAGGAACGGATTGTGCCGTTGGGATCGGTGGCTATTAAATTTTTACGATTATATCAGGAACATGCCAGAAAATTTTTAGCGGCCCGGCTTATGGAAAATACGCTCTTTCTGAATCATCACGGCAAGGGCCTAACCAGGCAGGGCTTTTGGAAGATTATTAAAAAATATGCCGATAATTTGGATATTCTTACGGAGATCACCCCTCATACGTTACGGCACTCCTTTGCCACGCATCTGCTGGAGAACGGCGCCGACCTACGTTCAGTTCAAGAAATGTTGGGACATGCCGATATAGCAACTACTCAAATTTATACCCATTTGACCAACGGGAAAATTAAAGATGTTTATGAGAAAACCCATCCTCGGGCCCAATAGTCATTAATTATCATTGATATTAAATGGTATTCAAGGAAACCCTAGGATGGTTTCCTTTTTTTATGGGATTTGTTATAATTAGATAAATTTACGATGATCATTCTTTACTGCATTTTTAGAAGAACTCAACTTCACCACTGACAACTTTTACTTTGAAGGAGCTTCATGCAAGAAATNAACTGGTANCCCGGTCATATGGCCAAAGCCAAACGTCAATTGACTGAATTAATTAAATATCTGGATGTTATTTTGGAAGTTCGCGATGCCCGTTTGCCTACTATTAGCCATAACAACGATTTGGAAGNCTTACTAATGCGAAAGCCTCATGTAGTCGTTCTTAATAAAGTTGATTTGGCTGAACCGAAGATTACCAAAGCTTGGGTAAATTGGTTTGGAAAACTTTCCGCTCCGGTTATTGAAGTTAACGGAAAAAATGGCTTTGGTATGGACAAAATCTGGCACCTAATCCCTCAAATCGTATCTGCCAATAAAATCCGCGCAGTCATCCGAGTCGGAGTAGTGGGGATTCCCAATGTTGGTAAGTCTACGATTTTAAATCGTTTAATAGGTAATAATTCCGCCAAAACAGGCAATCGTCCGGGGATAACCCGGGGCAAGCAATGGATTAGAAGCAATGGTTTAGAAATTTTAGACACGCCGGGTTTGCTTCCTCCGAAGATTACCAATCAGGAGGAAGGATTAAAGCTGGCATTGATTGGGACGATCCGGGAGGAGATAATACCGGCTTACGATCTGGCTTTGAAATTATTGGTGGAATATGGCGAGCATCTGTTTGAATGGGAGAAAACAGGAGAGAAGCTGACGACTGCCGAGGCCCGGTTGGAGTGGTATACTAAAAAGCGGGGCTTTCTCATCAAAGGCGGAACCCTTGATCTTAACCGGGGAGTATCCAGCCTGCTAAAAGAATTCCGGGATGGCCGGTTGGGCCGGCTTAGTTTGGAAGCACCGCCGTTGGATCCGCCGGCCGGTTTATAATTCGTAACAAAACAAAACCACCGATAATGGTTGATAAATAATAACTTAAAAACCGCCAGATCAAGATAAAAAACGCTCTAACGTGGAGTGGAATAAATACAAAAACCGAAAATAAACTGAGTTCCATTATTCCGCTGCCGCCCGGTATGGGTAAATAGGCCAGGACAAATACCAGTACAAATTGGAAAAGAATACTTTCCAAGAACACCTCGGTAGCGTTATAATTAAAGACATACATTAATAAAGGCGCAATTGAGAAAAAAGTCGCCCAATAAAGGAAAGTCAAGATAATTACGAAATAGAAGTTTAACCCTTTCCGAAACATGCGAATCGATTCATGAAAGATTTCGATTTCATTTAGGGCTTTGGTTAATACAGGCTCAAGTTTGGCCCCTAATTTACCGGATTTTAAACATTTTATTATAAATGAAACCAGATAACGGGCTATTTTGGGTTTAATAATGAAAGCAATCAAGAAAACAGTCAAAAGATAGGCTACCGGTATTGCCACAGTTGTGATTTGATGGACCAAACCGGTGGAAAATTTGGTATAATAAAACGTCAATAATAAAGGCGATAACAGCGTAAAAAGCAAAGTTGTGAAAATCACCCGAATCGTCACAATAGCGCTTGCTTTCCCTGGTTGAATTCCGCATTGACATAATAAATAAATTTGAGTGGGCACGCCCCCGGAATTAAAAGGTGTTACATTACCGGTAAATGCGGTTGCCATATTGATACTTAGTACTTTCATCAGTGATATCCGACTTCCCAAGCCGGAAGCGATTAAGCGAATTCTTAGCGCCTCAATGAACCAGGAAGCGACCAGGGCTAGACATGCAATCAAAATTGCCCAATAATTAAGTTTGTCCCAATGTACAAAATTTCGGGTGGTAGCGGATTTTAAAAAGAGGTAACTGGAACTGATGACTGTAAAAACTAATACCAAGCTTAAGCCTTTTTTGCACCAGGATTTGATCGGCAGTGTGGTCTGAGTCACCTGAAACCTCCTAAGATACGTGTGTTTTTACTAATTTCGCTTTTTATCGCATATTTCCTGCCAGAAAATATTGAAACGATTGTCGAAAACTTCCTAAGTTATATCATGAACTACCGTTGCTCCAGCTTAAAACTTTACTGATAATTCTATTATCGGTTAGTATCAAGGTATGCTTAGATAAAGTTTTGCAAAATTTTACCGATGTTCTATTCAAGGTGATCAACATGACTAAAAATAACCAGCTAAAATCATATACTCATTTGCCTTGGGAAGAAAGAATTCGTGAGGAAAAGCTCTGTTGGAACAACAATTATAAGAGAGTTGCCGGATTTGATGAAGCAGGCCGGGGTCCTTTGGCGGGCCCTGTGGTAGCGGCTGCTTTTATTATTACTCCGGGGTTTGAAATGCCGGGTTTAAATGATTCCAAACAATTAACCGCTAAACAACGCCACCACTTTTATCTTGAGCTTACCGCCGGATCGTATGAATACGGGATCGGTATTATTGAAGCCGAGGAGATCGATAAAATCAATATTTATCAAGCTTCTAGGCAAGCCATGCTTATTGCTTTAAAGGCCTTGCAATTAGCACCCGACTATTTATTGGTTGATGCCTTGGCAATACCTGAAACGCCCATCCCTCAACGAGCAATAATTCATGGGGATGCGTTATCCGTAGCAATTGCTGCAGCCTCGGTGATCGCTAAATATACGCGCGATTCGATCATGGAACAATATGATGTTCTTTATCCCGGATATGGTTTTGCAAAACACAAAGGTTACCCAACCCGTGAACATTATCAAGCATTGGAGAAATATGGCCCTTTGCCGATCCACCGTCGTTCTTTTCGCTTAACAACTCCCAAAGACAATCGTGAATCGATGGATTTGTTTTCGGATGCAGAGGTGATCGAAAATTGAAAATTACTTCTTTTATTGATTCTCCCCAGCTCAAACCGATCCAATCACTTCAGGAACTAAACCTAAAAGCAGGTCAAAAAATTGTAGCAAAGATTCTTAGTAATATTGACGATAATGTTGTGTTAGAGATAGCCGGTAGACCAATCAAGGCTAGCATTGAAGGAGATATTGAACTTGCTGTTATCCAGACATTTATTGCGGATACTGATGAACAAGGAAGAATCATTCTCAGAGTTCAACCCAGTTCTCAGGGGATTTCGGAAGCATCCGCCGCTAATGAGAATGGAGTGGCAAGGGCTAATCTCCCTCCTATCCAAGCTGTTATTTCAGCCTTAACCAAAGCCGGTTTGCAATCAACCGAAGAAAATGTTGAAATGGTCACAGGTTATCTGCGGGATTTTCAGACAAAGTACGGTGAGCCTGTCAATCCCAATGTGTTTACCTTTATCATGGCTAAAGGATGGCCGGTCAATCCGTCTACGATACTCGCTGCCTTGGTTTACCAAGATCCTAAGGTTAGGGAAGAATTGTGGAATCAGCTGCAAGCCAAGCAAAACAGCAGTGGCTCAAAGGTAAAATTAGCCGGAATTATGTTGAGTGATGCTGATCCAGCCAAGATTGCGGGTAACTTACGATCACTCACCGGTTTAAACTGTCGGGAGCTATTGGCTCAAATAAGCAAAAAAGAATCCTTTACCCATACTCAAACGAGGAGCTCAGAGAATACCGAAGTCAAAGCCGCTGCCAAGGAAAAACTCCAAACCATCCTCGATCACAATATTGGGCTTAGCAAGTCAATCCTTAGAGAAACCGCTGCTAATGGTGCTGCCAACCTGATCCCATTATTGGTTAATGATTCTCAAAACATGATTCATGAGTGCCGGGTTCAATGGCAATGGCAAGAAGAGCAAAAAAAGAATAGCCAAGGTAGCCGCGATCAGCTTGTTTATATTACCATACCCACTGTTAATTTGGGTGATATCAATCTAGTGTTGCGGACCGGGAAAAGTGGTACCCGTATCAACCTCCAAGTCAACTCCGAGGAGGTAAGGAAGTATTTTTTACGGCATACTGCTGAACTTCAAACCGAGCTTACGAAAGATAATACGGTTATCTCCGTTAAACTGAACGAACCTGAATATGGAACTCCGGGCGTTCAAGGAGTGGACTTATGGATGTAAAGTCCGACTCGAAACAAGAAAAGTTAAAATATGCCGCTGCTATCCGATACAGGTCCGGTATCGATGCATCACCAGTGGTATTGGCTGCCGGGCGAGGGAAAATAGCAGAAACCATTATTAAACTTGCGGATGAAGCGGGTATTCCCAATCATATCGAACCGGCTCTGGCAAAAGTTTTGTCCGAATTGGAGCCGGGTACGCCTATTCCTGAAGATACCTATCAACTGGTAGCCCAAATTTTGGCCTTTATTTGGAGTTTGGATAAAAATTATCATAAAAAGTGAGGCTTCGTCTAGTCATGGAGAAAGTGCGCATCGAGAATTTGAAATCAGGAATGAAACTGGCACGAACGATTTATTCACCGGAGGGATTGGTTTTAGTAAGAGTTGATGCCGAGATTACTGAGAGTATTATCGCTAAACTAAAACAACTCGGCTTACCAGCCGCTTATATTTCCACCAAAGATGGGGATATGATCCCGGAACCGGTCTCTGAATTAACAAGGGTAGATTTGATACGAAGTCTGTCAAAGCTTGATAATGAAGTTCGCTCCGGTCAAAATGCCAACTTACTGGCAAGCAAACGACCACTTTATGATTTGGTGGATGAGATAGTGTGCAATAATAAAAATTTAGTCGGCATCACCGACGTTCGCTTACGAAAAGATTATATTTACGGGCATTCAGTCAATGTAAGTATTATTGCGGTAAAAATCGGGATCTTGATGGGCTACAATCAACTAAAACTGGCTGATTTGGCTGTCGGCGCCCTTTTTCATGATCTGGGCATGACCAAAATCCCGTTGGAGATACTCGATAAAACCAGTGGGTTGACGGATGATGAAGTAAAGTTGATTCATGCTCATCCCGAAGAAGGCTATAATATCCTGAAACAGAATCAAGGCATTTCGGCGAGTTCCGCTCATGTCGCCTACCAACATCATGAACGTTATAACGGTACCGGTTATCCACGGGGAATGGCCGGAGATGCTATCCATGAATTTGCCAGAATTGCTGCAGTAGCTGATGTTTATGATTCGATGACGACCGAGCGGTTATATCGTCATGCCAAAGAACCGGTGGAAACCATGAATTTTATTCGTGCCAACCGGGGCATCGAGTTTGATCCCGTGGTGGTTGATTTGATGGATAAGATAATTTTCGGCTGACCGAGCTTCTAATTCGTTATTTAATCTGCAATTTGATATTTTTTTCTTAAAGGCCCATGCGGCCTTTTTTCTTTATTTGCAGGAAATTTTTTGAATTTATCGAAAAATATAAAGATGAACTCATTATCCAATAAAAAAGATTTAGGTGACTGGGGCGAGAACATCGCTGCCGAATTTTTAAAAAAACAAGGCTATCTTGTGATAGACCGCAAATTTAGCTGTCCTTACGGCGAGATCGATCTGATCGCGAGGGAAGGGCCTATTTGGTGTTTTGTCGAGGTCAAAACCAGAAATAGTTCATCGTTTGGTTATGGTTATCAAGGTGTGACTCGTCTAAAACAAAAACATATCATCAAAGTAGCCCAGTATTATTTAAATCAAGCCGCTCTCTATGACGCCCCCGCCCGCTTTGACATCGTATCGATTGATTTGGTGTCCACTGCCGATTATAAAATTTCGCTGATTCGCAATGCGTTTTATATGTCATAGCTCATTATCAACTGTCAACTATGCACTATCAACTGTTATCTGCCCAGAGGAGGAATCTTTTTGTTGGCCAAGATTGAAAGCATGTCCGTTAATGGAATCGATGGTTTTATGGTCCAGATCGAGGTCGACTTGGGCGGCGGCATGCCCAGCTTTGATATTGTAGGATTACCCGATTTAGCGGTTAAGGAAGCCCGAGACAGAGTGAGGGCTGCGATTTCCAATTCCGATTTAGATTTTCATTATCACCGGATTGTTGTCAATTTGGCGCCGGCAAATATCAAAAAAGAAGGCTCCGGTTTTGACCTGCCGATTGCGATCGGGATTTTGGCAGCAAAAGGCGAATTGAATCCGGCAAAAATTGCAGAAACAGTTTTTATTGGCGAATTGGCCTTGGACGGCAGAGTTCGTCCGGTTACCGGGGCCTTATCGATGGCCATCGCCGCCAGAGACGCCGGAAAGAAATATTTGGTACATCCGGTCGAAAATTTGACCGAAGTTGCGGTTATCTCCGGAATCGTTTCGGTCCCGGTGGAAAACTTAAATCAAGTGGTTGATTTTTTAGATGGACGCTGGAATGAAGTGGTTCCTGATCCAAGGATGCAGTCGGAAACGGCGGCTACTGCTACTGCATTATTGGATGATTTAGCCGATGTAAAGGGTCAGGAACAGGCTAAAAGGGCTTTAGAGGTTGCTGCGGCCGGAGGACACAATATCCTGATGATCGGACCGCCCGGCTCGGGAAAAACCATGCTGGCCAGAAGATTACCGGGGATTTTGCCTTCACTGGGTCTTGATGAATCGATTGAACTTACCAAGATATACAGCATTAGTGGATTATTGCCCGCCGGAGTATCCATGATTCAAAGCCGCCCGTTCCGTTCTCCCCACCACACCACCAGTCCGGCCGGACTAATTGGCGGAGGAAGGATACCCCGTCCCGGAGAAGTGAGTCTGGCGCATCACGGGGTTTTATTTCTGGATGAGTTGCCGGAGTTTCCGCGCGAAGTCCTGGAAGTTTTGCGGCAACCGATCGAAGACGGTAAAGTCACTATAGCCAGGGCGGCCACTTCCTTAACTTACCCGGCCCGTTTTATGCTGGCGGCGGCCATGAACCCGTGTCCTTGCGGTTATCATGGCGATTCGTTAAAGGCTTGTATCTGCACTCCGGTCCAGATTCAACGCTACCAGGGACGAATCTCCGGTCCACTCTTGGATCGCTTTGATTTGCAAATTGAAGTACCTAGATTAGCGGAGTTTGAGTTTGAGACGGTCCCTGGGAGGAGTGAATCCTCCGAACAGATTCGTCAACGAGTGGAAAAGGCCCGAGTAATTCAAAGAGAACGCTATGCCGGTTCGGCTACCTTTTGTAACGCCGGGATGACCAGCAAGGAACTACGGGAATATTGCCAAATCAGTCCGGAAGGCAAAAATTTGCTTAGGCAGGCGGTTCAAAGATTCTCCTTGAGCGCCAGGGCTTATACCCGGATCTTGAAATTAGCCCGCACCATTGCCGACCTGGAGACGGCGCCGCAAATCGAGTTGGCGCATCTGGCCGAGGCTGTGCAGTATCGGAGTTTGGATCGCAAGGGGATGGGGTGAGAAGTGATAAATAGTTTTTGGCTATTATATGGAATGAAATAAATGTTTTAAAAGCTTGATTATGAAAAATTGGATTATGAAGGCAGGCCTAACAAAAAGAACTTAGATAGGATTAACAGGATTTTATGGATTTACGGGATTTTTATTTCAGGTCCCCTATTGATAATCAATTTCCTCGTCAACCCAACTTTAAGCGGGTTTTAATCCAGTGAATCCCGTTAATCTTGTCTCCGTTACCTTCTTTTAGGCTAGCCTTTTTCATAAATTTAGTTCAACATATATAGCTATTTTTTGCACAGTGATAAATTAAACGCAATACATGAGTTTTATGAAGCATGATGGTATACTGGAGATAGTAAACCATTTAGGAGGTAATTCAATGACCGAACAAGGCAAGAGAGTATTAGCTGAGGCACTGGAGCTATCCCCTATAGAGCGAGCTGCTTTAGTGGAAGAGCTATTATCCGGTTTCGATTTTCCGGAGCGTCAAGAAATTGATGCATTATGGGCGAAAGAAGCGGAAAGCCGAATCGAAGCTTATGAACGAGGAGAACTTCATTCATCCTCTGCTGAAGCCGTATTCGAAGGTATTGAAGGACGGTAATATAAATGAAGGCCGACTCTCCGGCCCGTTACGGGACTGTTTTGACTCGATGCTCCATTTTAACCGTAGCTTTAGTGTTTTCCTAATATTGCCAGGTATCAATGAAACATGATATAATAATTATAAAGCGTAATAGAAATCTTGGAAAACCTTTGATATGCGGGAGTTCTCTAAAGCAACATATAATGGGAGATGATATAATGCTGACGGAGATATCCAGTCTGATCACTCCGGAGATTTATGAAGTGATCTATCGAATGGGACATCTTGACGAATTGGTCATCGCCGACGCGAATTATTCCGCCTTGGCAATGAGTAAAAAGGTCGTCTATTCTTATGCAGAGAAAAATCATTTATTATTGGCTGAAATATTAAAATATTTTCCTTTGGATATCGATGAAGAGTTCCCGATAACTGTAATGTCGCTTGACCAGGGCATTTTCGAAGAACCACAGATATGGAATGATTATAAAAATGTTTTGGCCGGTTTACCGTATACTTTGAATGAAATACCCCGTGAGGAATTTTATCAACGAACCAGAGGCGCTTATGCGACCATTCAAACGTCTGATTCCCGAGTGATGGCGGATATAATAATTAGAAAGGGTTTTGTATTTTAATGAACCCAAACCACTACCATCTCCAATTTACTTTTTGTTTTTCTATTAACCAATCAAATACCAGAGCCATTATTATCCCAACCAATAATGAAGTTGCTGCGAGAATAATAGCTGTTTCAACTGAAATAACCGCCAGCCTTTTTACTTTATATAGTGTGCTTAAAACATTAATAACAAACCAGGAGCCGAGACCAAATAAGCCGCCTTTAATCCATAAATATCTTTTGGTGATTATTTGATGATTGACCAAGTAAGCAAAGATTATCCCCAACGCCCCGGAGAATCCCCAGTGAAGCAATAAACCAAAGATGATTTCCAGCATTCCCCGTGGTTCTTTGCCGAGAATAAAAATAGCCGCATAATCTATTAGCCGCAATTTGGTTAATTTCAAAATATATAGAGGAATACCAACTACATCAGATGATATTCCACCAATTAATCCTGAAATGAACCCAATTAAAAATCTATCTTCCATTTTTATTTTCACCCAATTATATTATTTGCGATAAATATTTAAAATATGTCTCTGAGTCGATAGTGGGGTTTTTGTTGTTTATTTTTAACCAAAATAAGAAGGATGCCTTGAACTAGGCATCCTTCTTTGGCTATATTGATAATGTCGGTATTAGAAACATCCGCAACAACAACAAATGATCAAGATTATTACAATGATCCAGATACACCCGCCGCCGCCAAACCATTCGGCGCCAACACCTGTACCTTCAGCTCCCATAATATCACCTCCTGGAAAGGTGTTAATATAGCTTATGATTTAGCTTGTTGTGGGTTGTTATTGTAAATGTATTTTTTAGTGGAGCAATAAACATGGAATACATTAATCCGAGTGATGCCGTATAAATTATCTGGTGAAAGAAAGACCGCGGTTTGATTGCTGATTTTTGATATCAACAAAATAACCCAACTTCGGGTTGGGTTATCAAATGGGGAGGAGTAGTGAAAAGTGTCTTGGTATATTGATATTATACAGGCGGGAAATGAAAATTAAGCTACCATAAAGTTAACGAATGTAAAACTTGAGTAACTCAAATCTTACAAAACTAATCCACATGATTATTTTTGATCGTGAGGTGCAAAGTTATCGTATCGATGGCTTTTTCTTAGGTTTTATGGCTGAGTTAAATTTTTTTGGAAGGCAGGAATCATTGCTTTTATGCAGAAAAGAATAATTATTCATTGAGCCAATGAATAATAACTAGTGGGTTTTATCAATGATAACTTAGAATGAGCAAAGGGTCAGAATGAGCCTGCAGGGATCGTTCTGAGCCTAAGGATAGGAGAGGATGAACTATGAAATTTTCTTTACCCCAATATGTGGCTCCGGACTTTAGCCAAAAGATTTTTGCTAAAGCCCCGGAAGTAAAAGTCCAGGCCGTCATTAAGAAAGGCGTAGCGCCTGCCAATTTCCACGCAACCTCGATCTTTCCGGAGTATTATAAGGTTGCCGGTGAGTGGCGGGTCCTAAGTGAAAGCCGGATGGATTGTGTAGTAGTTTTAAGGGAAGGCAATACCCTGGAGGTCAAGGAAAGCCGAAGACTGGAAATCGGCGATCAAGTTGTTCTGGGTCGCAGTGAAGATGCCGGCGAAGGGATTTATCTTCATGCCAACGGGTTTCACAACAACGCGGAATCAGGGGATGTGTTTTCCTTCCGGACCGGCCGTTCCCGCGAGACCTCATATTCCCGGGATTATGACATGCTGTACGACTTGTTGCGCTATGAGAAAGAACACGGATATATTGTTTGGGTGATGGGCCCGGCGGCCGTTTTCGACTCTGACTCCCGCAAAGCTATGATGACTCTGATTGAAAACGGATATGTCCATGCGGTGCTGGGCGGGAATGCTTTGGCAACTCATGACCTGGAGGGCGCCATTTTTAAGACGGCGCTCGGCCAAGATATTTATACTCAAGTGACTAAGCCCAACGGTCATTATCATCACCTGGAAGTGATCAACCGGGCTCGAAGCTATGAATCCCTCAAAGATTTCATTGCCGCCGAAAAAATAACCGACGGAATCGTTAGTACTTGCGCTAAAAAAGGGGTACCCATGGTACTCGCCGGTTCCATTCGTGACGATGGTCCGTTACCGGATGTAATCGGTAACGTTTACCAGTCCCAGGACGCTATGCGGGTTCACACCCGAAAAGCCACTACAGTGTTGGGGTTGGCCACTCAATTACACTCAATTGCCACCGGCAACATGACCCCATCCTATCAAGTCGTTGATGGGAAATTAAGGCCGGTTTACATATACAGTGTTGATGTTTCCGAATTTGCCGTCAACAAATTGCGTGACCGGGGCACCCTTGCAGTGACTTCAATCGTTACCAACATCCAGGATTTTCTGGTCAATGTGCAACGTAACCTACTAGACTAATCGGAGGATCAGAGCATTCAATGAAAAAAACGGTAGATATCATCGGCGTGCCGGTCGATTTCGGCGCCAACAAACGGGGCGTTGATATGGGGCCCGCTGCTATAAGATATACCGGGCTCTATCATGACCTAATCGATTTGGGCTTTGATTGCCGCGACCGGGGTAATATCCTGGTCCCGATTATTCCCCATCATTCACTAAATTTTTCACAAGAGCTAAATCAGACATATCAGGACTTGGCGGATATGGTTTACCGGAGTCTTGCAGACCAGTCTTTGCCGTTAATTCTTGGGGGAGACCATAGCATTGCCATCGGCTCACTGACAGGCGTTCAAAAAATGGTTTCCAATCTCGGAGTCATCTGGCTCGATGCTCATAGTGATTTTAACAATCAAAACACCAGTATTACCGGTAATCTACATGGTATGCCGTTGGCAATTTGCAGCGGTTTCGGCACTTATCAAGGCTTGGACTTCAAATGCTGCCTTCAACCCAAAAATGTTGTAATCATTGCTTTACGGAGCGTGGATAAAGCAGAAGCTGAACTTTTGAAACAATCGGGAGTTACCGTTTTCACTATGGAAGACATCGACTTTTTAGGGATGAGGGAAGTCATGAAACGCTCGCTTGAAATTGTCAGCAGCCATACAGAGGGAATTCATCTTAGTTTTGACCTCGATGCGTTGGACCCTTCCGAGGCGCCGGGAGTGGGAACTCCGGTAAAGGGAGGATTAACCTATCGCGAAGCCCATCTTGCCGCGGAGATGATCGCCTCTTGTTCCAAGTTATGTTCCATCGAGTTTGTAGAGCTAAATCCGATTTTAGATATTCAGAATAAAACTAGTGAATTAGCAGTATCCTTGATCTGTTCCGTCCTGGGAAAACGAATCTTTAAAAATTGAAACCCCTTATATAATGTTTTTCTTAATGATATGACTTGTTCGAAAGATAAGTAAAAGAATCATACCAAAGGGCTGTTTCAAAAAATAACTGAAACAGCCTGACGAGTTTTATTGCTTTTATTCTAAAAGTATTTGCCTTATTTTAATTAGTTGTTTTTATAATTATTTAAATTAAATACCTTGACCGCAGAAACAACAAAATAGCACAATAATAACGATTACCCATATAATCCATTCACAACCGCCAGGGAAACATCCACCAGCAAAACCCATTTACAACACCTCCCAGGATTTTTCTCGGAATTATTTATAGGTTATTCAGCCAATAGTAAAACGGAATTATGTTTTTGGAACTTTATCATCAGATTTCTAAACCTAGATTAATTAATAGATGGCAATTATTTCACTACAATAATTTTCCAAAAAGTAGAAAACGGATAGAGTTAAAACGGCAACTTCCAATTTTAGGGTTTTCCATCGGTTGAACGCCAGCCAGGACATTTGGCAAACCAATTATTATAACATATAATACAAAATATAATACAAGACAACTCGTTATCAAGATTATTGTTGGCTTGATAACTTATTATCAAGCTAACGGGTTGTCGGAGTTCCTGAAAGTGAATCGGAGGGTCAAACATGGGAAAACTACGATTACAGCCCCGGGAATTTAGGCTTAGAGCTGGAGCCAGAAGTGAAATGGATCGCAATTTTTTGCAAATCGTCAATCATTTACCGGAGGAGACCAATTTAAGTGAGTTTATAAAAAACGCGGTAGTGGAATTTTGCAGACAACAAAGTCAACTTTCGGTCGTTGATCACCTGCAGCAAGAGTTTTGGGAATTACAAGCGCAAATGGAGGAGTTTATTGCAAAATTAAGCAGTATTAGCGTAGCCGATCATGAAAAGGAAAAAATAAGTCAAATCAAAACCGACCTACAACTGCTGGCCGAAAACATTACTCAAAGCCTAATAATTTAAGCGGGAATAATACGTTACTTCGGTGCACAGAAGGGTTCGAACTCATCAATCGGGGTTTGAGTAAGATAAGCCTGATTACCATTGGTGATATTAGTTTTAAATAATTCCCAATTGGTGTCCCTAAAGGAAGCATAAACAATCTCGGAATCATCGGGCGACCATGAGGGCCAACAATCAGCCGCGGGATTACTGGTTAAACGGGTTAATTTACTACCGTTGAAATCCATTAGGTAGATATCTTCACTGCCGTTTCGTTTTGAAACAAAAGCGATTCTTTTGCCATTATGCGACCAGACCGGATTTTCGTCATCGGCTTTATTTCGGGTCAGATTGAACGGATTGCTGCCATCGGTATTCATGGAATAAATCTCATAATTACTGTCCCGCCTGGAACGAAAGCTAATGATTTTACCATCCGGAGAACAGACGGGTGAATCATCAAGCGCGCTGTTGTTGGTGAGGTTTATTTGTTTGCTGCCGTCGAGTTTCATGATATAAATTTCAGCATTACCATCCCGATTGGAAGCATAGACAATTCGGGTAGGCTCCAACCAAGAAGGAGCCCAATTATCGGCATCAGTGTCAGTAAGTTGCTGCTCACCACTGCCATCGGCATTCATTACAAAAACTTGTAAAAAGTCGCCGATTTTTGCCACAAAAGCAAGCTTGGAATTATCCGGAGACCATACCGGGCTTGTGTTATTACCACCATGGGTTAACTGAACCCGACTTCCACTAACGAGGTCAAGAGTATAAATATCGGAGTTATCATTCTCATCATTGTTAACAAAGACCAATTTGGTTCCATCGGGAGACCATACCGGATTAAATTGCCATTTGGAGTTGGCAGAAAGATTAATATGGTTGGTACCATCGGATTTAATCATATGAATTTGTTCATGTTCTTCAGGCATAGCCGTAAAGGCAATCCAATACGTTTTATGACTACCGCAACCGGTTAAACCAAACACTATAATCACTATAATAAGGGACAGCAAGCCGGCAATAAGCAGGTTTTTGGTCATAGAAGCATCACTTCCGTATGATTTCAATAAAAAATAAAAAAGCCCCTCGGGGCTTAAACTTTTATTTGCCAAGTTGGAGGTTACTAAGCTCTGTTTCACATTCTTTTAATTTATTGATAACCGTTGCTAATCTATTTGAAAATTCACTATTTTCCCTCAAAAGATCATCTAATATGGCGCGTGATTTTCCTAATTCATTGCCTGCCATAATTAATTTAGCAATTTGTTCGCCGGTCATTCAATAACACCCCCTAATCTATTAAAATAGTTCATATTCATACCTATCATGAAGAAAGGCTTGACATCATCAGTAAAAAGCATAAAATGTTAAAATGGCAGAAGATTGGAATGAATTGCAAGAACTTATTTTAATTTTACACTGCTTAAACAAGTTTAGCAAGGAAAAGCTGATGAATATTCAATATTTTTTGTAGTTTTTTACCAACTGTCGTTTCATTGTAAAAAAATTGATGGAGGCCGGCATGACGAATATTACGCAATTCAGGGTAAGATATCAGGAAACTGATCGGATGGGAGTCGTACATCATTCTGTTTATTTGATTTGGTTTGAGGTTGGCCGGACCGAATGGATGCGACAACACGGATTAACCTACCGCCAATGTGAGGAAAAAGGATGGCTATTGCCTGTAGTCGAAAGTGGCGTAAAGCACTCGAATTCAGCTCAGTATGACGATGAAGTGGCAATTGAGACCAGTTATATTTCTGATCCGACTGCTTCATTTCGATTTGATTATATCGCTCGCAATGTAGCAAATGGTCGGATACTGGCAACCGGATTTACCAAGCACGTATGCATCAATCGGGATAATCGCATCAACCGGGAAGCTACCAAACAACTTAAGAACTTGCTGAAATAATTGGATTTTGGCTCGGGTTGTTCACCGCCTTCACCTAACGGTCATATCATGTATCAGAAAAGTATACCGCTTCGCACAGGATTCTTTGATAAAGCCAATTTACTGTCATATTAGCCACAAGATTAACGTTGAAGTCGCTTTGAAAAATTTATACTTTACTTAATTTGGCAGTTCAATTTGAAATTAGTACTAAATTGAGCGCCTCCACCCTGAGCGAAGTTGGTTGGAGGGGGAGAGGTATGGCGCCGTTAATGAATGGGAACAGCCAACCTGATCCGGTAGAGAGATTGAGCCCACGGGAAAAAGAGATATTGCCTTTGGTTGCCCAAGGTTTAGATAATCGTCAAATAGGAAAGATGCTATTTATAAGTGAAAAAACGGCAAAAAATTATATTACCAGCATCCGAAAGAAACTGGGGTTAGCCAACCGTACTCAAATCGCTCTCTACGCAATCAGGGAAGGACTTATCGATATCAATCAAAAAAGTACTTAATTTATGGGGCTGTCCCAAAATAATATTGGGCACAGCCCCCAATTTTTTGATAAGTTTGGTATATCCGGGATATTATTCAACTGTTACGCTATTTTTCTTGAAGGGTAATATTGATTAGGGCAGAAATATCATAATACCGAAATAGTTATGGAATAGAGATTACGTGCGATAGGAAAAAGGGAATAGGGGGTAAACCGGGAGTTGTTCGCCATTCAACACTATTAAAAGAGATGCAGTAATGTTTCCTGCAGAATAGGCGGTAAAATGAGCCGTAATGAATTGATGATTCCAACGAAGAAACTTACTTTTGCTTGCTTTTCAGTAATTGTTACACTTGTGATTCTAGCATGCACCCCAACACCGGTCAGAGCAGATAATCGCAGCAATAACTCCAGTATGAATTTTTCTCAAGAATGGCGCACCTGTGTTGAAACCTCCAAGGCGGTTCTCGGTCAAGTCTTAGCTGGTCAAGATAGTTATCATAATCCTCAAGAAGCCGCTTTTTCGATTGAGGAGAATGAAATGGTTACTCTGATAAACCAGGAAAGAGCGAAAGCTGGTTTAGCGGAATTAATCGTCGATGACAAACTAGTTAGGTTGGCCCAAGAGAAAAGCCAGGATATGGTCTCCCATAACTATTTCGGCCATATCTCCGAACAGCTGGGTACCATTTATGATCAACTCACCAAAGAACGGATCAGTTATCAAATTGCGGCTGAAAATTTAGCCGGCGCACCAAATGTGCTAAAAGCCGAAAATTATTTTATCCGCAGTCCTGCCCATCGGGGGAATATTTTAAATCCCCATTTTACCAGGATTGGGGTGGGTATCGTACATGGTGGACCATTTGGAGCCATGTTTACTCAATTATTTCTTGATTAGTTGGGGTCAACGGCCGCAGTCTTATGATTGCGGCCGTTTTTTTTATGTCCATTTATTACAATTAGGCTACTTAGTAGTAATTGGCACATACTTTGACGATTGCATATACTGTACTAGAAATTTAGCACCTTTCTATATTTAAGGTTCGGTAGATAGCTACCGGATGCATACGAAAGGAGGTTAGAATTAATGGAAACAGAATTAGTCAAGGATGAATTCGTCCCCGAAAAGTCTAAAACCCCAAAACGTAAAAAGACTGAATCAGAAGAAAATTCTGAACAAGATAATAAACCGAAAAAGAGTTCCCAGAAAACCAAGAAATCAACCAAAAAGAAGTCAACTTCAACTTCAAAAGGTAAAAAAACTGTTGAAGATTCTATAAATATAAGCGATACTACGGAAATTAAAGAAGAGTCAACGGATAGACATGCGAAGCGTAAGAAAGCCAAACCTGCTAATGTGATGGAGGAACCCGAACAACCTGAATCACAGTCCATGGGTCAGGCTGTACTTTCAGGTGTCAGTATGGTAACGGAATGTGCCGATAATTCAGAAGATATGGGGGATCCAAGTCCGCCAGTCGAACAGTATTTAGATCCGGAATCAACGGAGAAAATTATTTCAAATCCAGGTAAAGATGATGCGGAGCAGCTAGTTTCCGCCAGTAATCAGCTTGAAATTATCCAAGAAGTTATTCTGCCGTTAACAGCGGTTAAAGTCAGAAATATCTCAGGGAAGATTAAAAATCTAGTAGCAGAAATTATCTCCAATAAAGTTATTATTCAAGGCGATCTACATAATCAGATATTCTTTGTCGGCAATGACGGGATTGTCCATCATCTGGCCAATGATGTTAATTTCAGTACTTTCATCGATATCGCCGGGGTCCAACCTGGGATGAATGCACAAGTCACCGGTATTATTGAGGATGTTATTTCTGAGTTGGCGCCGGATGGTTTACGGATAATCCAAAAATCGGTTCTGGAAATCTTCGTGAAAGTGACGGAATCTGTTCAACTAGCTCTGGAACAAGGAAACGGGCCTACCTTATATTTAAAAAGGGTGGTAGGCGAAAATTCGATCCAAAATTTAGTGGAGTCAGATCTGACACTATTTACTCCGGCGATTAAGATTGACGAGATTATAGGCAGTATTCATAGCATAACCACTGAAATTATTACCGATAAGGTGATTGTCCAAGGAATCCTGCACAAGCAAATTTTCTTTATTGATAGTGATAACACCGCACGTCATCAAGCCGAAGACATACCGTTTAGCTTATTTGTTGATATAACCGGTGCAACTCCCGGCATGAATGTTCAGGTTCAGCCTCGCATCGAAGCGATTTTGTTTAACCTGATCAACGACACCATTGTTAATCAAAGAGCGGTACTGGAATTCTTTATCAAAGTTACTGAAAATGTTCTGCTGCCTGTGGTGAATGGTAATGGCCCTTTATTTAAGGTAGATGAGTTTGTCGGGGATGGTACGATTCAGGAATTAAGTGAGACGCTGATTACATTAAATACTCCGGCGATAAAAGTAAGGGAAATTGTAGCTCAGATCCGCGATTTGGCGTCCCATGTGATTTGCAATAAAGTCATTGTTCAGGGAACGCTGCACAAACAGATCTACTTTATCGGGACAGACAACATCGAACATCACCAAGCCGAAGATATTCCCATTGCGGCATTTTTGGATATTACTGGAGCTATGCCCGGAAATAATGTCAAATTGACCACTACCATTGAGGGGATCTTCTTTGATCTGCTCTCAACTGCGGAATTACGACAAAAAGTGATTTTTGCCATTACCGCCATAGTAACTGAAGAGACTCAGGTGAATCTAGTATTGGGAGTTAGCCCGCTTTTCCAATTGGAACAAGTTGTCGGTGAAAATACGAAACAGCTTTTGGTGATAAGTAGCGAGCAAGTTGTACCGCCTCCGCCCATTGTTCCGATACGGCCTGTGGTTACTTCAGTAATCGTCGATCCGCCGTTGATATCGTTAATCGGAAGTCAACAAATCTTATTGCAAAGCAGTTTCTCATTACCGGAGACCGCGATTAAAATAAAAGAAGTCGATCCCAAAGTTTTCAATGTCTCAGTCCAGGTTATGGCCGATGGCGTGCTTGCGCAAGGAACTGTCAATAAAGTCATCGTATTTGTTGGGACCGATAATATTGTTAGATCGATCACTGAACAAGTGCCTTTCTCGATTCTAGTAACTATCCCGGGGATCACCTCGGCACAAATTACAAATACCAAGGTATTGGTTGAAGATATCATTTTTAGCTTAACTCCTTCCGGAACTGTAATAGACCAAACAGTGGTATTAAAAGCGGAAGTTGAAGGCCAACTGCCCCAGGAATCAAGCATATCAGTAGTAACCAATGTTACAGGAACCGGTGTAGTAGAAACTCAACTCCTAGTGCAAGGGTTGGTGCGAACACCCAATGGTGATCAATTGCAACAATTGAATGCAGTAACCAATGTTTCAGGCCCGGGCATTATTGGAGTCAGCCATGAGCAAACCGACTTGCTTCAAATAGTTGGTGAGCCCTCTTCCATCCCAGTAACCATAGTTACCGCCGTACAAATCGCGCCGTAACTAAACACGGTTTAATTTGTCTCTAGATCATCTCAGCATAGCCGCAGAACCAGCTTGAAAAAGCGTTTTGCGGTTTTTTTTTATATAAATAAAATTTATAATAATGGTTGCTTCTGGTTTGTTGATTTAGCGCGTAATATTAGTAGTTAGTTATTTTGAAATTAAAAAACGGAATGGAGGGATATTTTGAAGATCTTAATCACTGGCATCACTGGGTTTTCCGGTAGTCATCTCGCCGAATACATTTTACGTAATATAGAGGACGCCGAAGTTTATGGTTCAGTTCGTTGGCGAAGCAATCGCAGTAATTTACAGAAAATTGAAAATCGTATCCGGCTTTATGAGTGCGAACTAAGGGATGCAAAATCGGTCCGGGATTTAATTGAGAAAGTTAAGCCGAAGTATTTGTTCCATTTGGCAGGCCATAGTTATGTACCGGCATCTTGGAACAGCCCCAACGATACGATTACCAATAATATTATCGGTCAAATAAATATTCTGGAGGCAGTACGAAATGTTTCACCGGATTGTAGAATCCTGGTTGCCGGTTCCAGTGAGGAGTATGGGTTAGTTTTGGATGAAGAACTGCCGATCAATGAAACCAATCAGTTACGGCCTTTGACACCCCACGGCGTCAGTAAAGTAGCCCAAGATATGCTCGGATATCAATATTATCAAAGTTATGGGCTCAATATTGTAAGAACCCGGGCGTTTAATCACACAGGACCCCGCCAAAGCGACCTTTTTGCGGCATCGGATTTTGCAAAGCAGGTCGCTGAGATCGAACTCGGTATGAGAGTTCCTGTGGTTTATGTCGGTGATTTGGAAGCCAGAAGAGATTTCACGGATGTTCGGGATATAGCGTGCGCTTATTGGCTCGCCTTACAAAAAGGAAAAGCGGGAGAAGTATATCAAATTTGCACCGGGAATGCTTATACAATTAAAAAAGTCCTCAATATTATTTTAAGTTATTCGGATAAGAAAATTGATATTAAAGCAGATCCAACTAGAATAAGGCCTTCCGATGTTCCGGTCTTACTTGGAACTTATAAAAAATTTAATAAAGTAACAGGATGGGAGCCTAAAATTCCTTTTGAAAAGACTTTGGCAGATTTATTGGACTATTGGAGAAACCTGCTAAAAGTTCAACAAATAAGTAACTCCTAGTAAAAAAACAGAATTTTTTAGGAAATTTGCATTTTCAGATCATTGAATAGCGCCTTATCATGATTTTCTTCATAAAATGATTTCGGAGGTGTTATTGAATGAGTAGTAAATGTTCAGTCCTTCAAGATATTGCTAATGTATCACAGAACGTCGATTCTTTTTTAAGTACACCAGCCGCGTTAACGCCAACTACGGCCGCTGCTTTAATCAATCAAATATTATTGCTGCAAGGGGCGGTTCGAGACTTACCAATCAATGCGATTCGGAAAACCGATATTCTTAATCGCTTAAATCAGGCTATTACTCTCTTGCAAGGTGTTATAGGATTAACGAATATTGAGACTATTTTGTCCGTATCGCAGATTTTGCAGACTGTGGCCCTGAAAGTTGAGAACCTTTGTTTGCCTTGTAGTCAAGGTATTACGATAGTTCATCCTTCAAATACTTTCAGCACAATCTGCAATTGTTGCTAATTAAATAAAGTATCCTAAACAACGCCAAAAGCCCGGTTATCCGGGCTTTTGGCGGTTAAGAACTTACAGTTTACAGTGAAATCCTATGGATACGAATAAATATAAATTCTAAACAAGGTCTCCTTTGGTAAGGATTTTATTATTATTAGCCGATAAGATAATGTTTGCTTCATATAAAGATTCGTAGGTTCCGGCATCAGTCCAACGTCCGTGAACAAAGCTATACTCCATTTGTCCTTGTTGGATATAAAGATTATTGACTGCGGTAATTTCCAACTCTCCACGGGCGGAAGGATTAATCATCCGGATAAAATCAAAAACCTGGTTATCATACATATAACACCCTATTACCGCATAATAACTTTTTGGTTTAGTTGGTTTTTCTTCAATCGAAGCTATCTTTTCATTATAAAAATTGGCAATGCCGAAACGTTCGGGATCGCCGACTTCCTTTAAAAGAATACGTGCTCCAGTCGCCTGGCTTAAAAAATCACCAACATAAGTAGAGATTGCATATTCAAAAATATTATCCCCCAGCAGGACGACAATTCGATCGCCATCGGCAAATCGTTCCCCGCAAGCTAAAGCATGAGCAATACCGCCAGCTTCTTCCTGAACCCGATAGGTTAGTTCGCATCCGAAACGTTTCCCCGATCCCAATGACTTAATCAAAAGTCCCATATGTTCAGCGGATGACACAATTAAAATTTCTGAAATTCCTGCCTTAATTAAGTGCCTGATAGGATGCCATATCATTGGTTCTCTGCCGACAGCTAATAAATGCTTATTGATAATCTCCGTAAGCGGCGATAATCTTGTCCCTGCCCCTCCGGCCAAAATGATGCCTTTCATACCGAAGACCTCCCAAAGAAAGATGACATTACTTATTATTGTATGCTGATAAAAGCGGTCTTGATATTTTAAGATGGTGGTATCAAAACAAGGGAGTAAAAATATATTTAACTAGCTTTGGTAAATCATTGGTACTATTTACAAAGCTACCCCCGCTTTTTAGAAAATAAGGCTGCCGGGAGGAATATTTTGAAAGCCAGTATTATAATCGTTAATTATAATTCGAAGCCTTTTTTGGAATCATGTCTAGCCAGCCTAAAGTCCAATACAGATATACCGTATGAAATTATTGTAGTTGACAATAATTCATTGGACGATTCAGTGGTATTTTTACAAAAGATAAGGCAACCGGAAATCAAATTGATCTTAAATCAATCCAATTTCGGCTTTACTAAAGCCTGTAATCAAGGAATATCTCAAGCGAGCGGAGATATTTTGGTAACCATGAATCCGGATATTTTACTACCCAAAGGATGGTTATCCCGTTTATGTTGGCATTTATTGAATAATTCCAATACTTTAGCGGTGGGCCCGAAGGGAATTGGTATCGGCGGCCCGCAGGCCGCCGTGCCTCTTTCTTATTCGAGCAAATTGGAGGCTGCTGCTCGCAAATTTGCAACAGTTTACCGGCGTCAATCCGAACCGGCGAAATATATCATTGGCTGTTTATTTCTCTTTGACCGACGTTTAATCGAGAAAATCGGCTATTTTGATGAAAACATGCCGCTAGGAGCGGATGATTTTGACATATCCTTACGCATTAGAAAATCCGGTTATCAATTACGGATAGCCTTAGACGTGCTGATCAAGCATTTTTGTCATGTTTCATTCAATCACAGCGACACTACCGAATGTAAGAGATTGGAAGATATTAGTTACCAGCATTTTAACCAAAAATGGGCTAAGGAGCTCCAGGAATTTGGTTGGGAACATCTGATGGAAAATGATGCACCGGTTTTCCCCCATGAAAAAGATTTACATTTTGCCTGCATAAAATAAATTTTACTGATTGCCCCGGGTCCTAAATTCCTGATTTAGGTTATTTTTAGCAGTGGCGGAATAAAAAACTTGACTGGATTTGGTTGTCTTCCCACCGGAACAACTTTTATTATTATTACGATGGATTGATCTATTGGTAACCCGGAAAATTTCGTTCAGACGATGTTTAAATGTATTTGCTGAATACGCTTTCCGTTGGGCTGCTTTGCCGATGTTAATTCGCAATTGCGGGTTCGCCAGATAAAAATCAATCTTTTGGCTAAGCTCCCCCGGATCATGAAAGCCGACGATTTCAACTCCGTCGGTAAAATGCTCCCAGATGCCGGAACGGGTATGGTCTACCAATTGGAAAGCACCGCAACCCGCCAAAGCAAATGTACGATCATTCGGGCTGCAGGCTGCGATCCCTAAACTGTTTCCGGTTGGAGGGTCAACCGGATCCCGATGAATATTGAGATTAATCTTGGCGCCGTTATAATATTTTTGTACTTCCCGGAAATCGTTGATTGTCGGAAGTACAAATCGTTTTAGGCTTGGGACTAACTCTTCACCCCAACTTTGCCAATCGCCGATTAATTTTACGTTTAAATGTTGAATTCGTGGAGCAATTGCATTAAGGATTCGAACCCGATTACGGAAACCCATTCCTACGAAACATAAGTCACTTTGGTAATTTTGGGGAACTGTTAAACTTCGATGGACCTCTGGATTACAGCACCAGGGAAGATAATAAGTATTCGGTCTGGCGTATTGTCCGACCGCTAATCGTTCATTAGTAAAAACATAATCATAAGAATTCACCATTTCTCCGCGATGAATATCGATCTCGTAGGGATCTTCAATTATCCATAATATGGTAGTGGCTCCTAACGATTTAGCTAAACGAACCAGATGGCAAGATGTGAATGACCCATGCATTACAAAAAAAATATCGGGATGAAAATTGCTTAACTGCCCAGGCGAAAGATTTTGAGGAGATACTTGTCGGGTTAAAAATTTAAACTCTTTTACAAGAGTGGAATATACATCATAAGAGTAACGAGTATTAAACCCTGGCCCACCAGAGTCTACGAATAATACTTTCAAAAAATATTCCTCCATTTCTTTGCATGTAGTTTTCATGCAGATTCGGAAGACTTATCTTTTACATGGTTGGGATAATATTATTTTTATTTGTGCGATTTGATCCTGAGGATACCCAAATTGTCGCAATAAATTTTCCTCTTGAAGGGTAATTTGAGAAATTGAATTACGCCACGCCTCAAAGTCTAAATTAGTATTATTCAATGCGTAAAATACTTTCCAAGCTCCATAAAGAGGATCGCATTCGGGGGTTCGACCTAAATGTTCACAGGGATGAGAAATGAGGTAAGCTTTTTTTAACCCAAGTTGATTGGCCTTTTGAGCAGAATAGCTATCGTCATTTCCGTAAATTCCTTGTTGAGGAATGACAAAATAAGACCGCCAGATACTGCGTTTAAACATTACGCAAGTAAAAAGTACCATATCCGCATATTCCAGCGTGTATTCAGGTGTACTTATCCGATTGGCGCCGGTTAAAGGAATACCCGGCCAGGGCAATCCTACATAGGCTAAATCTGAAAATTGATTCAACGCTTGGCTCATCGCCTTGATCCAGTTGTTTTTGGGAAGAACCGCATCATCATCCATACGGACTAAATAATCCCCGCCGGCAAATTTTTCAGCAAATTGAGTGCCTAAAATATGAGACAGGTTTTTTCCCGGGTCTACTATTTTAACACGCAGATGAACGTAGCTTTGCAAATAAGTTTGAACATCCTGATAAGGCGGATGATTGTTCACTAACAGAATCTCAGTATCTGCATCAGTGGATTCGATTACTGAATCTACGCACTTTTTAATAATGGGAAGCGTATTATAACAATTGATAATTACTGAAAATTTCAATAATAATCACCTTTTTCAATGGTTAGTAATATAAAAAGGATCGATACAAGGGACTTCGTAGCAATTATACTCAAGTATATGTCTTCTGAATGACGATGGTGTGTCTGACATAGGTATATTTCGATTGAGGATGTTTCAAATACCAGTGTTTTTTCATAAGATAGTTCCATAATAATGTGCAAATCTTAATATTCGGCTTTTAGACTATAAAAAGCTTATACGAGGAAAATTATTTGATGAGAATTCTTTTTGTTGATTCCGGTGGCTTAACTTTTGAATCCCGATATGCTTATGGCATTTATGATACTTTGAGTAAAGATTTTGTTTGTGATGTCAGGCAAATTAGTCCTTTCCAACTTTCAAGTCATATTATCAATGAATTTAAACCGGATTTACTATTGGTTATTCATGGAACGTTTACCCCGTTCCATCTGGTACAATATGCAAAAATAAAAGGGGCGGTTACTGCTTTATGGCTAGTGGAAGATCCCTATGAAATTGATTATCACCGTGGGCAGATGGTTGAAACGTATGATTATGTTTTTACAACTGAAAAACAGGCCGTGAAGGAATACAACCGCCCAAATGCCTTTTATCTTCCCTGGTGTTGCAGCCCCCGGATTCATAATCGCTTATTATTTCCACCGTCTTATCATAGTGACGTATGTCTGGTTGGGGTAGCTTTTCCGGACCGGATCCGGATTCTAAATTCGATTGCCTCTGTTATTAAAGACTTAAATGTCAAACTAATCGGAAATTGGGGAGAGGAGCTTGTTCCGGAATTAAGAAAGTTTATTATCCCGGTTATTTGTGATCTTTGGGAGGTTCAAAAATATTACTGCGGAGCGAAGATTAATCTCAATATTCATCGCAGCCCGACAAATCCTCCTTCAGGGAACTCCAAAGGTATTCCGGGAACTAGCCCTAATGACCGGACCTTTGCTCTCGCCGGAAGTGGCGCTTTTCAACTGGTGGATAGCAGTCGACCCGATTTATGGGAATGTTTTAATATCGGCCGTGAGCTGATAGTTTTCAATGACACCAAAGACCTTGCTGATAAAATAAGCGAATATCTTAAACACCCTGAAATAAGAGAATCAATAGCAACTGAGGGACAACAACGAGCTTATCGCGAACATACATTTTATCACCGTTTGGAAGAGATCTTTAAAAAAACAGGCATTACCACGCGCATCTGTAATGTCAAAAGGAGCTGGTGAAATGGCAGATAACAATAATATTGCGTTTATATATTACACCAACCATGAAAATGAATGCGCAGAATCTTTAAAGTGCTTGGATTTATTAAATCTGCCTTCCGGATATACCATCACCAAAAAAATTTTGCAAGGAAACTTCAACATAGCGCAAAGTTACAACTTCGCCATGCGTAATTCCACCGCCAAATATAAAATATATCTTCACAAAAAAATGAATATTGTTAACCGCAATTTTCTAATTGAAATATTATCCTTATTTAAGAATCATCCCGAGTTGGGAATGTTAGGAGTTTTGGGAGCCAAAAAAATGCCGCCTAGTGGTAATTGGCGTGATTCAACAGAGCGCTGCGGTAAAATCATTTTTTTAGGAAAGCCTCTGGTTTATAGTGATGAAATAACCCATGAATATGAACCGGTACGCTCAATTGACGGAATGATCATGATCACCCAATATGATCTTCCTTGGCGGGCAGATTTATTTGAAAATCAATATTATTATGATTCCGCCCAATGCATGGAATTTATTAAAGCGGGTTATACCATAGGTATTCCTATGCAACGCGAACCATGGTGTTCCTATAATTCTTCCGATGACATCATCCTTTTTTTCCAAGAACGGGAAATATTTCTACGCAATTATCAAGAATTCATTACTTGAAATTCGTTCATCGACCTCATCAATCTAAATTTGGGAAGTAATTAATCATGAAAGTCATGTTAAAACATGACTTTCATGATTTAACACGACCTTATTCAAGTGAGCTTGAAAAAAGCTGCAAAACCCAGCTTACCATTGCTAAGTTACTTGTTCCGGGTGGTTGTGGTAGATTGGATACGGTGGTCTGAATAGCTAAAATATCATCATTTTTAATCATAACTGCTTTCGTACCAAGCCCAAACGAAAAAGTTTTAACATTCCGCCACGGTAACGGTATCGGAACTTGAAAGTTATACCCGGTGGTAGGAACTTCTTCCGGTATTGACTGACCGTTAAGTAGAATTTGAAAAGTGTATTCGTCATCCGCCGCAATGGAAAAAACTAAGCGGAACTGATTACCGATGGAGCCGCCTACCGGTATTCTCAATATATTGGGTAAAGAAGTTTGAGTACTGGCAATTAAACGCCGGGTAAATGACTTTGGTGAATTATCGTTGGGGTCCGGGATTGGAGTAGACCATAAGTATTGCGGAACTTCGCCATAACCGGATGTTGGTGTAATATTGCCATCGGACCAATCGAGATTTGGCCATTGGGGATAAGGCGTGGTCACTGTAACCGGGCTTAAATTCGGTATACTTGTTAACCAATTCGCGCCTGATGAAGCCGGTATTGATGCATAAATTGCCAAAGGTTGAGACATTCAACATTCCTCCTTGATATTATATAAAGTATGTCTATTATGAGTTAAAGGTTCATTAGGTAAGCACTTTTATTTATTTAAATGTCATAACAATTTAATAATTGTTACAAATCGCAAAAAAACTACATAAAATATATATGAATTTTAAAAAGAAAAAGGCAATATTTTAGAAAGTATCTAAAATCGGTCTTTTGTTTTAGATGGAGGAGGATTGAGCAGGGTTGATAGACTTTCATAAATTCCAATTCATTTATTGCGTAAATGATGAACAACAGTTTCAAAACTCATGGAATCATGTGTACGCATTGAATATTCCTCCCGGTTATACTGTGGATAAATCGATAATTAAAAATGCCGGCAGCATAACAAAGGGATACAATCAAGCCATGTTGGGCAGCAATGCAAAATATAAATTATACCTGCATCAAGATGTTAACATTTTGGAACGAAATTTTCTTTATTTGATTCTGGCTTTATTTAAAAAAAATCCTAATTTGGGTATGCTGGGAGTATTAGGAGCCAAGCGATTACCATCCAACGGAGTATGGTGGGAAACAGCAGAAAGCTATGGAAAATGTTTATATTTTGATCAGATTTGTAATTGCAATACGGAGGTCATCAACGAATATGAAAGTGTTCAAGGGATTGACGGCATGATCATGATTACCCAATATGATATAAAATGGCGGGAAGATTTATTTACCGGATGGCATTTTTATGATCTTTCCCAAAGTCTTGAATTTATCAAAGCAGGTTATACGGTAGGCGTCCCCAAGCAAAATGTCCCTTGGTGCGCCCATAATTGTTTAAGTTCGATGCTGCCATTTCAAATATCTCAACAAAAATTCATTCAAGAATATCAAGCATTTTTTAAGTAAGTAGTCTAATGAAAGAGAAGGAAGGAAAAAATGGTGGATTCTCGTAAAATTTGTTTTATTTACTGCGTCAATAATGATCACCTTTTATTTAAATCTTTTCGTTCTATCGATACGCTACATATTCCAGGGGGATACACAGTTGAAAATCGCATTATTAAAAATGCCCGCAGCATCACAAAAGCATATAACGATGCCATGAAAAGCTCTAATGCGAAATACAAAGTGTATTTACATCAGGACATGGTAATAATTAACCCTAATTTTTTAAAAGAAATGGTGATGATATTTTTACGACACCCCCAACTGGGGTTGATGGGCGTCGCCGGAGCCAAACAGTTACCCCCGGATGCTTACTGGCCTCACGCTTCTGCTTGTTACGGCAAATTTATGTGGGGTGAGCCTGAAAACGCTAGTCCATTTGTCTGGAACGAAGTGGTAGGAGATTATGAAACGGTACAAGCTATCGACGGAGTCGCAATGATAAGTCAATATGATGTATTTTGGCGGGAGGATATATTTAGCGGATGGCATTTTTATGATATCTCGCAAAGTCTTGAATTTATTAATGCCGGTTATCAGGTCGGTGTTGCCCGACAAACTGCGCCATGGTTCTTACACCAAGCTCATGATGTAAGCATGGTTGGTTATGAAGACACCCGTCAACAGTTCCTATTTCATTATGGAAGATTTATTGTCCATTAGCTTAGTCCCTGATGACCAATTGGCTCAATAACCTGTTATTAGGGCATTTTCTCCCAATTTTCACTTCCGCATTATCATGCATAACATACAATATTTTATCTATTTACACTGAGCTTGGGATATTCGGAGGTGGGTTAGAATAATGGGAGATAACCCGATTAGCGATCAGTTTCACCAAATGTATTACGATTCGCTTACATGGTTAAATACCTTCTGGATGGGAGTGCCGATTCAGAAATGTCCTTTGGATTTATGGATTTATCAAGAA
>WSSedL1CaDRAFT_10000042_pt1 | contig 71168 bp, 54 predicted proteins | sample WetSurSL1Cattail_FD_9464 | JGI IMG/M metagenome (IMG submission 9464)
TGTGGTCGTCAAAACCAACCCATACTCCGGCAACTAATTGCGGAGTAAATCCAACGAACCATGCGTCGGCAAACTCGGTTGTAGTGCCAGTTTTACCAGCCGCAGGCCTGAAGAAATATTTTTTAACCGTAGCTCCGGTTCCGTAAGTTACAACGTCCTGCATCATATTAGTAATTATTGAAGCGGTCTCTTCTGAAATTGCAACGCTGTATTCAGGCATAAACTGACTTACCGTCATACCGTTACGATCTTCAATTTTCATAATTGAAATAGGCGAAACCCGAACTCCTTTATTTGCAATAGTGCCGTAAGCGGAGGTTATTTCAAGCGGAGTAACTTCCGACGTGCCCAAAGCTAACGAAGGGAATGCGCCTAATTTGGAGTTTATTCCCATCTTTTTAGCATATTGTATAACCTGGCTTACAGGAGCCATGTTTGAAATTATTAACCTACCAGCAACTACGTTTACAGACTGTGCAAGAGCTTCGCGCAAAGTCATATAGCCGGAATAATCGTTATGGCTATTTGCAGGCGACCATCCATTATAATCAAACCGCTGATTTAAAAGCGAATACGCAGGATAATAACCGTTATCAATGGCTACCGTGTATACAAAAGGTTTAAACGCAGAACCCGGCTGTCTTCTTATTTGCGTTGCGTGGTTCAATCCGTATAAGAATTCCTGATTTTCGCCCCCTACCATAGCTTTTATCTGCCCGGTATGAGGATCCATCACAACAAAACCGACCTGAATTTTAGCCGCCATGGTTTTAACCGAGTCGATAAATGCAGGATTATTTTTCAAGCGTTCAAATATTTTCGTTCTGTCATAATCGGTATCGGCGTCTTTATATTCTTCCGAGTTCTTGATTTCTTTTTCGACTAAAGTATTTAACAGAGCAAGGTTCTTATTCCAATCCCAGTTTTTATTAAATATTGCCTGATATTCTTTTAAGTGCTCAGCGGCAACGCGGTTAGCTATTCTTTGCATGCGCATATCAATGGACGTATAAATGCTCAGACCGTCGCGGTATAAGTTATACCCGTATTTATCGGCCATCGCCTCCATCTGCTGACGAACGTACTCCATAAAATGAGGAGCAATGCTTTTGAACTTGCCAAGTTTCTCTTTGGTTAATACAATCGGCTGATCTTTAGTCTGTTCATACTGTTCCTGGGTAATCATTCCTTCAGAACGCATATTATTTAACACCAAATTACGCCGGTGAAGCGCATTTTCAGGATTCTTAATAGGGTCATAAACTACTGACGATTTAAGCAGAGCCACTAAAAGCGCGGACTCCTGCAAATTAAGGTCTTTGGCTTTTTTATCAAAAAATATTTTCGACGCCGATTCAACTCCATAAGCGCTCCTGCCAAAATAAGATACGTTTAGGTAAAGCTCCAAAATTTCGCGTTTGGTAAAGTTTTTTTCAATCTGAATTGCCGAAATCCATTCCCGCATTTTTCTTACAGCCGTGGCAAAGACTGATTCATTCTTCCCTTTTAGTTTATACAGGTTTTTTGCAAGCTGTTGAGTAATAGTGCTTGCGCCGCCTCTGTTGGAAAAAGTAATAACGTTTTTAGCCATAGCTTTGAAAAAACGGTCAAAATCTACGCCCCAGTGATCGTAAAACTTTCTGTCCTCAGTGGCAATTAATGCGTCTACAAGACTTTTAGGAACGCTGTCAATATCAGTTTCAATTCTGTTTTCTATATAAAACTGTCCAAGCAATTCGCCGTCGGCGGTATAAACCTTGCTTGCCAGTTGAGGTTTTGGATTTTCCAATTCTTCAAGAGAAGGCAAACCCATTACAATATAAACTATAAAAGCAACGAACAGAAACGCTAAAACAGATAAGATAATAGTTAGCTTTTTCTTAAACTTATCGTCGCCGCTTTTCTTTTTCTTTTTATCTTTAACATTATCAAAGTAATTATCGAACTCGCTATCAGAAAGATTTTTAATATTCATCTTTAATTCCAATCTACAATTTCAAATTTATTATTTGAATATACTCCATAACATGGAGAATCCAACCATGAACCTAAGTTAATATAACGACCGTTTTCTATTTTTTCAAAAAAACGTTGATGTAAATGTCCCATCACCACATAATCAGCGCCTGAATTTATTTTTTCTTTAGCGGCTTCAAACAGCCCGTCGCCTTCGCCATAATCTTTTTGGGACGTATAACCTCTGCTTTTTTTACTTGTTCCGCTGGCTAAAGCTATGCCAAAATCGGGATGAATAAGAGAGTAAAACCATTGAACTGTTTTATTCCGAAGAACTTTTTTCAAAATATTATAGCCAATATCATTTTTCACCAAACCGTCGCCATGCGCAATAAAAAAATTACAGTTCCCTAATTTAACCTCTAAAGGGTTCTCATACAAAAAAGCGCCAATTTCTTTCTGAAAAAAATCGCGGTGCATAAAATCGTGGTTGCCAATTATGTAGTGAACTTTGATCCCTTTTTCTACAAGATCCTGAAGCGCGGTCAGCGTTCTGAAAAACCCTTTTTGATATACGCGCCGGTATTCAAACCAATAATCGAATAAATCGCCGACAATGAAAACTTCTTTAGCGTCTGTTGAGCAGAATTCAAGAAATTTCACTAACAGTCTTTCCTTCTTTTTTTCAATCTCTTTAGAACAAAGTCCCAAATGAACGTCTGAAATAAAGTAATATTTTTGCGAATTATCCAATTTATTCTCTATTTAAATACATTAATTAACTATTCCAGCATAATTGCTAAAATGCGCAAGCAGCCACGAGTCCGGATCCAAGATAACATCTATAGGTTTTTTATCAAACCGAAATTCAAAATTCCTGGTTTTAGAGCCTACATAAACTGTTTTAGTAACAAAATTAGTCGTCCCTTCAAAAAGTACTTTAACGTCTAACGAAAAAGAATATTCGGGATATTCTTTTTGCGTTTGTTCCACATTAAGTTTTAAAGAGTAAGTTGAATCCTGCTGTTTTACAGACCAATCATAATCGGCTTCAATAATACCGATACCTTCATATACCCACTGTTTAAAAAACTGGGTTAGGTTTTTGCCAGAAACTTTTTCACAAATAGTTTTAAAGTCGTTGGTAGAAGCGTTTTTATATTTATACGTTTGAAAATAAGTCCTTAAAATAGAAAAGAAAGTCGAATCGCCGGTTTCTTTCCGTAACATGTGCAAAACCCATGAACCTTTATTATAAATGGTCATAGAAAATAAATCGCCGTCAGTACTATAAAGTTTTTCAGGAAAATCACGTTTGAATTTGCTTTGCATGGTCGATTTTAAAGCGTCAAACCCGGATTTTGCTTCATAATAAAGAGCTTCGGAGTAAGTTGCAAACCCTTCATTCAGCCAAATGTCCTTCCAGGTTGCGGGAGAAACAGCGTCTCCCCACCAGTGGTGAGACAATTCATGAATATAAACGTCGTCAAACAACTTTTTGCCGCTTACAAAGCTGCTTCCAACTCCGGTGATTGTCTGGTTTTCCATTGCGCCCTGCTGCCAAAGAAATTCCGCTATGCCGTATTTTTCTTTCATAAACGGATAGTCTCCAAACAATTTTGAAAATACTCTTAAGTATTCAGGCTGATCTTCAAAATCAAATTTAGCGTTATTTTTATGTTCCGGTAAAACAAAATATTGAAGTTTTAACGTGTCGTTATTCTGATTAATATATTGATCTTCAAAAGTATCGTACTTAGAAGAAAACAGGCAGATTAAATAAGTAGCAATAGGATAAAAAGTTTTCCAATGATAAGTTTTTTCCGCTCCGTTTGCCGTTACATCCATAAGTTTACCGTTTGAAACGGAAGTTCTAGACGAATCGTTTGTAATCCTGATATCAAGCAGCGCTTTATCAGACGGAATATCGTTACACGGAAACCAGGTAGAAGCATAACTTGGCTCGTTTAAAGTATAAACAAGCGATTTATCGTTTATTTCCCCAAACACAAAGGAAGATAATCCTAACTTTTTAGGGCATCCCTTATAATTTACAGTAATATTAAAAGTGTCGTTATAATCCGCAGGAACCGGAATTGATAGTTTTGTTTTTTTATTAAAGTATTCTGTTTTTTTACCGTTTAACAAAACCTGGGATATAATAAAATTATCATGAAAATTAAGGTCAATAGTTTTAAGGCCGGATTCTTTTATTAATCCGGTAACGGTAGTGACAGCTTCAATGATTTTTTCTTCAGGTAAAAGTCGTATGTTAATGTCATAGTGAAGGATATCAATTTTCTTTTGGTTGTCAGAAATATAATCAGAATCGGCTTCATCGACATTAAATGCAAAATATTTATTTTCTTCATAATTTCTATTGTCAGAAATAATAGAGCCAAAGGTAATTCCAAACGAGAAAAATATGCTGCAAACAGCCGTAAAAAGCGCTTTTGATTTATAATTCAAACTTAATCCGGTTAAAATTGAAAATTAATTAAATGTTATATTTAAAGTTAACAATTTCTGTGATTGCCAATCAATTGTAAATTCAATATATTTGAAAAAAAAACGAGGGATTTTATGCCTTATACTGGTTCATCTATATTGCGCGATACAATTACAATGATTTTAGCAGGCGGACAGGGAGAACGGTTACATCCTTTAACGGCTTTTAGAAGCAAACCTTCCGTTCCGTTCGGCGGCAAATATAGAATTATTGACTTCGCTTTATCGAACTGCCTTAATTCTGGCTTAAGACGAGTATACATACTTACTCAATATAAATCGGATTCTTTAAACCAGCATATTTTTGAGGCATGGAACATTTTTAATGCAGAATTGGGAGAGTGTATCTACTCCATTCCGCCGCAAAAAAAAGTTAGCGGCGATTGGTATTTAGGCACTGCAAACGCTATTCAACAAAACCTTAACCTCTTTGCTAACAGCGATAAATGTAAATGGATGCTGCTTTTAAGCGGCGACCATATTTACAAGATGGACTATATAAAAATGCTTCAGGCACACATAGATAGAAAAGCCGACCTCTCTTTAGCCTGTATAGAAGTGCCGCGCGAAAGCGCAAGCCGTTTTGGTATTGTTGGCGTAGACGACGATTACGTCGTAAATTCATTTATTGAAAAACCGGCTAACCCGCCAGAAATACCAGACAAACCGGGTTATTCCTTTGTAAACATGGCTATATACATTTTTAACGCTTCTGTTTTGCGCAGCGTTTTTGCCGAAATGGAACAAAAGAAGATTAAAGCAAACGATTTCGGACAGGACGTTATTCCTTACATGTTAAAATCGAACCGCCATGTTGTGGCTTATAAATTTGAAGACGAAAACAAAAAGCAATCCCCTTATTGGAAAGACATTGGAACAATTGAAAGCTATTACGAAGCCAACATGGATTTGATAAGCGTGCTTCCTGAATTTAACTTATACGATACCGACTGGCCTATACGCACATATCAGGGGCAATATCCCCCGGTAAAAACGGTTTCGCACGGCGAAGATAGAATTGGCCGCGATCTTAATTCGCTAATCTGCGACGGTTCTATTATTTCCGGAGGTCTTGTAGAAAGAAGTATTCTTGGTTTTAACGTAAGGATAAACAGCTTTAGTTACGTTTCCGATTCTATTGTGATGAACCATTGCGTAATAGGACGAAATGCAAAAATTAGAAGAGCGATAATTGATAAAAATGTCGTTATTCCGGAAGGCGTTGAAATTGGGTTTAACTATGAAGCCGATAAGAAAAGATTTACAGTTACAGATAGCGGACTTGTTGTAATTCCAAAGAATTATACATTTTAAGATGTTTTAATTTTGAAGTCCTTTATTATTAAAAAGATTTCTAAATTAGAACTATTGAAATAACAGCAAGTATGAAATGAATTTAACTCTTGAATCTAAACTCTCTAATCTCCCTGATAAACCTGGCGTTTATCAGTATTTTAACGAGAAAGGGAAAGTTATATACGTAGGAAAAGCTAAAAACCTCAAAAACAGAGTAAAAAGTTATTTCCATAGTTCTATAACTTCGCCCAAAACGCTCGCATTAGTTAGCAAAATAGTAAACCTTGAACTAATTATAACCGAAAGCGAAATTGAAGCTCTTGTATTGGAAAATAATCTGATTAAAGAGTTAAAGCCGCGCTATAACATTCTGCTGAAAGACGATAAGACTTACCCGTTTATAAGAATAACAAACGAACCTTTCCCGCGTATTTTTCCTACACGGAAAATAATACGCGACGGCTCAAAATACTTTGGCCCATATACCGAAGTTAAAAATATGAAGTCGTCTCTTAGAATGATTAACCAGATTTTTAAAATCAGAAGCTGCAATCTGTCGCTAAATAGCTCAAGCATTCAAAGCGGCAAATTCAAAGTATGTCTCGATTATCATATTAAAAAATGCGACGGCCCCTGCGAGGCGCTTGTTTCTCAGCAGGAATACTCTGAAATGGTTGAAGAAGTTGTAAAACTTCTAAAAGGCAAAACCGACGACCTGATTGCCGAAATAAAAAGCAGAATGAACGCCTATGTAACAGAACTAAAATTTGAAAAAGCCGCTGAATTAAGGGATAAAATTAACCAGTTAAGCGCAATTTCTTCTAAACAAAAAATTGTAAGCCAGGACTCCGAAGACCGCGATATTATTGCCGCAGCTAAAGAAGATAAGGACGTGTCAGGATCGATATTAAACATCAGAAACGGCAAGTTAATCAGCAAAAAACAAATTCGTTTAAGCGTAGAAATGGAAGACGAGCTTCCGGAAATTTACGCTTCGATTATTAAGTTTTATTATGGCGAGTTTACCGAAATTCCTAAAGAAATTGTTCTGGAAACCAACCCGGCGGACGAAGAAACATTAACAGACTGGCTGTCAGAAAAAGCTGGAAACCGGGTTCATTTTTTTGTGCCGCAGAGGGAAGGAAGTTTAAAATCCCTCGTCTCGCTAATTAAAATGTGCAAAGAAAATGCTATATTGCAGCTAAAGGATTTGCAGCTTCAAAGAATGAAGAAGGAAGGAAATATTCCCTACCCCGTTTCTGCATTGAAAAGAGATTTAAGATTAAGCATATTGCCTAAAGTAATTGAGTGTTTTGATAATTCAAATCTTCAGGGCAGCGATCCTGTGGCGAGCATGGTCGTTTTTGTAGACGGAAAGCCTAAAAAAAGCCTTTATAAACGATTTATCATCAAAGAAGTTATTGGTTCTGACGATTTTGCAAGTATGCGAGAAATCATAAGACGCAGATATACGCGCGTTATGGAAGAAAAGCTCCCCTTCCCCGATCTGATTATGGTCGACGGAGGCAAAGGGCAATTGTCCAGCGCGGTTGAAGTTCTGGAAGAACTTAACATAAAGAATTATAATATAATAGGTTTAGCAAAACGGTTAGAGGAAGTATTCTTCCCTAATATGTCTGAAGCCGAATCGATTCCTAAAACTTCTTCCGGCTTAAAACTTCTCCAGCAGGTTCGAGACGAAGCTCATAGATTTGCAATAACTTTTCATAGAGAACGAAGAAGCAAACGTACAATTACTACAGAACTTCTCGAAATTAAAGGAATCGGGAATAAGATTGCCGAAGCATTATTGAAAAATTTAGGCAGCGTTGAAAATATAAAAAACGCAGAGCTGATAAAATTGGAAGAATTAATCGGTAAGAAAAAAGCGGCAATAGTAAAGAACTATTTTGATCAAAAGGAAAAATGAAAAAACTTATTCAGTTATCGGCATATATCGTCTTTTCGGCGGCTTTGTGTTGTTACGCAACAGATAGAAGAAAAATAACAGAACACCTGCCCTTAGACGCATACAGAGCAATTTTACACTATTCGTCAGTCCGCGATACTCTTTATACTTTAGCAGACCAGTTTATTGAAGTAAATTTAAAATCTCAAAACGCTTATCTTTTTACCAGAAATGGCGAGGTAAAGCGATTCAAAATATCTTCCGGGAACCCTAAATTAAAAAAAGCAGTAGCCACAAAAGAAGGGCTATATGTAATCCAATCCAAAATGCCTCAATGGTTTTCAAAGCAATTTGACCAGACGCTGATGTTAAACTGGATGGGGTTTAATTACGGAATAGGTTTCCACGCTTTAAAAAGCAAAGGTTATTACCGAAATCTTGGCGTTCGGCGCAGTTCGCACGGCTGTGTTAGAATTTCAAACGAAGACGCTGAAGAGTTATACCCTGTTGTAAAAATGGGCACGCCCGTTTTAGTCCACAGCGGCAATTATGCCGTTGCTCTCCAGTTTGCAAATAAGAGTGAAAAATACCAGACTCTTGCTTCCAGGCAATTGGAACTAAAGCATAAACAACGTCTAAAAGATCTTTATGACGGTAAATATATGCTGTATTACGGAGATAGATATTTAATTGACAGAAAGAACGTGACGCATAACGGTTTAGATATAGGCGACGTAACTAAAATACCTTCGCGACCTATTTTTTATCCTTACTTCCTCGATCTGAAAGGAGAAAAAGAAGCGCAGTTTTATCAGAGAGCAAAGGAAGATATGCGGATGACCGAGACCAATAAGCTGCCTAGCCAGCCTCCGTTTCTTCCGGAAAATGATAAGTAGGATAGCGTAATGCATTTTTAAATTTCGTAGCTGCGGACTTTTCGCTCGATAAACTCAACGACCAAGTCCGCAGCTTAAAAATCCATTTAGATTGGTAGTCAAGAAGAACTTACACGACTACCGTAGCCTCTCGGCGGTCACGGTCGTACCGTGACCGAAACAGAAGCTTAAAATAATAAACTAACTATCAAGAATAGCTTTCTTTATTCCGTAAGAGCCCTCCCCTGACGGCCAAGACAATATTTTGGCTACCTTAACTGTAACATCGCCATCATGAGCGTCAGTCGAAGGATGACTGACTTACTAAACATGCATTAAACTTATTGTCATGGTTCGACTTCGCTCACCATGACGCAAAAATGTGAGCTTACCGAAGCGCAACGTCACCTATTGTTCAATTTAGCTTCTCGTTATAACCCCAAATCTTCATTTATCAGAATAATTTTTATTCTCCCCTTTGGGAACGATTTTTCCGTAATTACCCATGTATTACAAAGCCGTTGAGGACTTGTACAATCCATACATGCCGATGTTTTTTTACACGGCGTGACCATATTAGGATGACGGGCTGCGTTAAGAGGCGCGGCTAAGTTTTTAATTCGGCTAACGGCTTCGTCTAAATTTGGAACGATCTTATTTCTACCGATAAAAAGCGCAACTTTCCGGGGTCCAAAAGTAATTGCGGCTACTCTGTTCCCAACCATATCAAGATTTACAAGCTGCCCTTTTTCTGTTACGGCGTTTGATCCGGTTAAAAACAAATCGGAGGTTAAAGCTTCCTTCCTTTTTTTTATCTGGTCTTTCCAATCAAGGGATTTATCGAACGTATCGATAAAATTAATTTCCTTATTGTTTCTAAGTTCTTCTAAAATCAATGTTTTATGCAGAGTCATAGAGTCGCCCCAACCGACCGAAAGCGGTTTTTCCACGGCAAATATTTTTTCAAAAAATATGGATTTGGCCTCTTCGGCATTATCCGCTATATAAACTTCAAAGTTATTTATTTCGAGTTGTTTTTTTACTTTTTCGAGTTTGTTTCTCCAAAAAGTTATTTCATATTCTTCCATAGCAAGCGTATTTATTTGGATATAATTGTGTATTGAGTAATTCAATTTATTTTAACAAAATTACTTTAACTCAAAACCATTAGCAATAAGAGGCGTTTTATGCCAGTTTCTATAATTATGTTTTTGCCGGATATTTAGTTTATTTTGTCTATATTTGAGTACAGTTTAATGCGTTAACCGAAAAACGCTCAGGAACGAGTTAACCGTTAGTATTGTTATATACCTTGAAAGTATTGTCCTATTTTCACTATATTTACATGTTAAATAAAGATAAGATCGAAAAATGACGTTAGAAATGTTTAAATCGAAAATACACAGAGCTACAGTTACAATGGCTGAGCTCTATTATGAAGGCAGCATTACTGTAGACGAAGAATTATTAAAAGCAGCTGATATTTTACCTTATGAAAAAGTTCAGGTAGTAAATGTAAATAACGGAACCCGGTTAGAGACCTATACGCTGGTTGGCGAAGCCGGAAGCGGAATAATTTGCCTAAACGGACCTGCCGCAAGGCTTGGCGCTGTAGGCGACGAAGTTATTATTATTACTTATGCCCAAATGGAAAAGAAAGAAGCGGAACAACATAAACCAAGAATTGTTCTGGTTGACAAAAAGAATAAAATTTCTAAAATTTTGTAAAATAAATATAGTATTTAATTCTAAGGGTTAAATTATGAAAAAATTATTATTTGTTATGGTAGTTTGCTTTAGTTTTTTAGCAAATGCTCAGTTCAGAGATGATAATCAATTTACTCCAAGCATTAAAGAAAGCATGATAAATACTAATGCAGGGAATGTATTAGGTTTTATTAATCCTAATAATTTTTCCATGCATCACACTTACAGCCTTTCATTTTCGTCGTTTGGCGGAGGCAACAATATGGCTGTAGGCGTATATACCAACAGCATGGCTTATAAATTTGCCGATAATCTTAATGTTCAGGTAGACGCAAGTCTTGTTCATACTCCTTACAATTCAATGAGCAAACAGTATCAAAATGACATTAACGGAATTTATATAAGCAACGCTTTGTTGAATTATCAGCCATGGAAAGACGTTCATGTAGTCGTTCAGTACAGAAAAGTTCCTTACAGTTATTATAACGGTTTTGGATACGGCATGTTTAACGACGATCTTTTTGGAACCGCTAATAGATAGTTTTTGAAACAGAATAAATTTACCAAGTGAAAGAAGAAAAAGAAACAAAAGATATTCCTCAAAAGACGGAGACAAAACAAAAGACCAATTTGTTTTTAAATCTGTCGTTAGTTTTTCTTGGGCTTTTGGTTTTATACTTAGGTTACAGCCTGGTAAACAGAGTAATACCTGCTAAAGAAGACCCCAATCTAAACAACGCCCCTCATGCGGCGGATTATATCCAGATAGAAGTGTTGAACGGTTGCGGCGTAGCTGGCGTGGCGGATAAATTTACTAATTACCTTCGCGATAATAAATTTGACGTAATCCAATCGGGCAATTATATGTCGTTCGACGTGGATAAATCTATGGTAATAGACAGAATTGGCAATATGGCAAATGCCGAAAAAGCGGCTAAACTGCTTGGAATCAAAAAAGAAAATATTATTCAACAGATAAATAAGAACTACTTTTTAGACGTAACGTTTGTGATAGGAAAAGATTATAATCAACTTAAACCATTTAATAAATAAGGCACGAAATTGGATTCCAAATTATTAGCAGATAGAATAACAGAATTGATTTTTAATAAAAAAGGATTGGATGTAAAGGTTCTTGATATAAGAAAAGTTACAACAATGGCCGACTATTTCATTATTTGTTCTGCCGACTCGGATACTCAGGTTAGGGCTATCGCCGACGAAGTCGAAAAATCATTAAGAGACGACGGCGTTAAATGCTGGCATAGAGAGGGTTATCAGTCGTTAAATTGGGTTTTGATTGATTATATCGACGTAGTAGTTCATATTTTTACAAAGAACGCAAGAGAATTTTATAACCTCGAAAAACTCTGGGGAGACGCTGAAATTACCGAAGTTCAAGACCCGGTTCTTGCCGCAGACGCTAACTAATTTAGAATATACAGGATAAATCTTGAAAGCATATTTATACAATTTATTTGAAACGACTTCAAACGCTCTTACATATTTAAAAGACTCGCCATTAACTTTTGAAGCTCCTAAAATTGAATCGCACGGCGATCTTTCAACAAACGTAGCTCTGTTGCTATCTAAGTCGTTAAAAAGAAATCCTCGGGAAGTGGCTAACGAAATAATTGCAGCGCTCCCTATTGACGAAAGTATAATATCCAAGATTGAACTTGCCGGTCCCGGTTTTATTAATTTTTTCTTCTCGCCCGCTTTTATCTCTTCCAAAATCAAAACGATTTTTGAACTGGGAGATAATTACGGCAAATCAAAAAAATATGCGGGTAAAAAAGCAAACGTTGAGTTTGTCTCTGCGAACCCTACAGGTCCGTTAACCGTAGGCCACGGCAGAAACGCAGTGTTTGGCGATACTATTGCAAGCCTGCTTGAATGGGTCGGCTATGAGGTTGATAGAGAGTATTATTTTAATAATGCCGGCAGACAAATGCGCGTGCTGGGAGATTCTGTAAGACTAAGGTATTTGCAAATTTTAGGCGATGAAATAGATTTCCCTGAAGATCATTATCAGGGAGAGTACATAAAAGATATTGCCCAGCAATTGTTTAACGAGCATAAAGATACGCTTAGAAACGAACCGGCTGAAGGTCTCTTTAAAGCCGCAGCTGAAAGCGAAATTTTTAACGATATCAAAAAAACTTTATCTCGCTTAAAAATTGAACACAAAATCTTTTTTAACGAAAACTCGCTTTACGAAGAAGGAAAAATAAAACAGCTTCTTGATACATTTAAAGAGAAAAATCTTTCTTACGAAAAAGAAAACGCTACCTGGCTTAAGCTTTCTGAAATGGGAAACGAGCAGGATAAAGTAATTGTAAAATCGACCGGAGAGCCTACTTACAGACTACCGGATATTGCGTACCACTCTGTAAAACTAAACCGCGGATACGATCTGTTAGTCGATATTTTCGGCTCTGATCATAACGCTACATACCCTGACGTTATGGTCGCGCTAAAGAATTTAGGTTATAACACCGACCGAGTAAAAGTTTTAATACATCAGTTTGTAACAATACTTGATAACGGCGAAGTCGTAAAAATGTCCACAAGAAAAGCTAACTATGTTACGCTTGACGAGCTTACAGACGAGGTTGGTAGCGACGTAGTGCGTTACTTCTTTAATATGCGCAACATAACTACTCACATGAATTTTGATCTAGCTCTGGCTAAAAAACAATCCGACGAAAACCCTGTTTTTTATCTTCAATATGCTCATGCAAGAATCTGTTCAATTTTAAGAATGATAGAAAGCGAAAGCCTTAAGCCTTCGTTTGAGAATTTAGATTTACTTGTTATGCCTGAAGAACAGCTTTTAATAAAAAAGCTAAGCAAATTTGAAGAAGAAGTATTAAACAGCGCAGAACAGTTTGAATCGCAAAGAATTACAAATTATCTTGAAGATTTAGCGACGGCTTTCCATAAGTTTTATACTTTTTGCAGAATTATGGGAACCGAAAAGAAACTTGCAGAAGCCCGTATAGCCCTTGCTTTAGCCGCTAAGATAGTTATTAAAAACGGATTAAGCATTTTAGGCGTCAGCGCTCCGGATAAAATGTAATTTCAGTTCTTGTTTACCGTATTTACAACGCTAAGGCTATTGAGACTGCTACTACAGTTTGCGCGCCGGCTCTTTTCAGTATCTTAGCGCATTCGGCTACCGTTACTCCGGTAGTAATTACGTCGTCAAGAATTATTATCTTCTTCCCTTTTATTTCCTTAAGCTTATTCTTGTTAATAATAAACGCTCCTCTCATATTTCTCTTCCGTTCTGTAATAGAAAGCGTAGTTTGCGATTTTGTGTAGCGCGATCGTTTTATTATTTTATTATTAACCTTAACCCCAATTTGTTTAGCTAATCCTTTTGCTATGTAAACCGACTGATTATATCCCCTTTCGGCTTTTTTCAAATGATGCAGAGGAACGGGTATTATTAAATCGAATTTAACTGAAGCAAAATATCCGGCTTCCGCCTCCCCTATTTTCTTACCGAAATAAATTCCGTTCTGAAACCGCTGTTTATATTTTATTGAGTGGATTATATTTTGTACTTCTTTATCCCGCTCAAAATAGCAGTAAGGAAGCATCTTATCCACGTATCCTTCTTCGCGGAATTTGCGGTTATACTCGGCGGTAATATTTTCTTCTGATATTTTACGAATAGCGGAAAGGCATTTATTGCAAATTGCTTCTTCGGATGAAGTAAGATTCGCTTCACATGAAGGGCATACTCTTGGCAGGAAAAAATCCAAAACTTCGGTTATGAATTTACTTACCCCATTACAGCATCCCCGAACGTTTTCTTAAAAACCACTCGGCTCCAAACAGAATAATAACCAACGCCATAATCCAGTTATTTGACCAGAGATTAATTTCATTAACTGTAATTTTTTCTTTAGACGATTCGTCTCGTAATTTTTTCAGCAGGTCAAAAAGCTCTTTGTAATTCGCTACGTTATAATACCTGCCTTTTGTCTGGTTTGCAAGCAATGACAAAAACTCAGCGTCTGTGCGAGTGTTAATCAATTCAATATCAACGTCGCCCACGTTAAACCTGCCTGCGTCAGTCCCAAGTATTTTATTGTCAACCAACGCGGTTCCATTGAATGAATAATCGCCCGAAACAGTCGCCTGAAACGAACCGTCATATAATCCGTCTCCGGCTGAATTAAGTCCGATATTAAATTTTTCGTTCCCTGTTCTAATCTCTACGTTTATCTTTGCGTTGCTGACAGGATTAAAAGACTCATCATAAACCTGCGCGTTGAACTCAACCTGTTCGTTCTTTGCATAGATTTTTTTTGTAGTTCTAATTTGCAGCTGTTTTTGATTCTCTTTAGCGTTTAACCACTTAACGCCGTTCAAAACAAATCTATCGAACACTTCAAAATCTTTTTGCGAAGTTTGCAGTTTCCATTTCCAGATGTCTTTGCCGAGCACCGCAATAGACCTTCTGCTTCCAAGCCTTTTAGAAAGTATAAGCGGCGTGTTAATAGAAACGTTATTCACTCTAACGCTGGAAAGTATCTGCGATTCCGGCTTTGCAATCAGCTCGGTATTAGGCTTATATATTGGCGGAAGATTATTCCATATTGCGTTAGCGTTGGGATTTTCATTCTGTACAATAGGGCTTTTTATTCCGTCGCCTTTCAACTCCGGCTGAACTTCATAAAATCCGTTTTGTATTTTGCCGATTGTAAAAGGCAAATCCTTTTGCAATTCCTTAAGCTTATTAAAATCAGTAGAAGACGAAAGGACTATAAAAAAGGCTTTATTTCTGTTTTCAATAGCGTCTTTTACTTTGTGCAATAAATCAGCCGGGGTTTCACTTGAAGGAAAGCCGATAAGATCCATTATCTGGCAGCTGTCAATCGCTTTATCTCTGTTGTTATGCTCTAAAAATTTACCCGGCGCGCTTTGCGTAATAGTACTGACCGTTAAGTTTTTATCTTCATCCAATGTGTTTTTTATGAACGAAAGATCTGAAGAAGGGCTTCCTGCAACCAGCAGAACTTTTATCTTGTTCTTTAGCACATTAATGTAAGCGACGCGCTTGTTGTTATTTACGTTAAACTCCCCTTTTAGCGGAGTAATGTAAAAAGTGATTTTTTTTTCGCCGCCAACTTTGGGAGTATAAGTAAAATTAACGTTTTGAGTCCCGTCCGCAGAAAGACTTACAATTTTATCTTCTATCAGACGGTTATCTTCAAAAAAAGAAATTTTTGCGTTTTGATTTGCAAAACCTTTATTGCCTACTGAAACTAAAATAGTCGTAGGATTTTCAGCGTATACAAATTCATTATTAACAATATTGCGTATATCAACATCATTCTTTGCCGTGGTATCGCCAACGCCAATTGTAAAAACAGGAATGCCAAGCTTTTCAGCCGTATAAACAGGATTACTCCCTTCCGTAATAATACCGTCTGAAATTATAACAATAGAAGAAATATTTCTTTCGTCTTTTTTTATTCCGGAAAATATTTTGGAAAAATTAGTCGAGCTTTCATCAAACTTCATCTTGCCTAAGCTGTCTTTGCTTACGCCTGTTATATTATGCCCAAATAATTTAAGCTCAGAAAAATCGAATATCCCGTTTGAATTGAACGCGCTCAACGCGTCCTTAATATCGGCAATTTTCTTTGCGCCGTTATCCGCCGCAATCGATTTGCTGTTATCAATAAATAGTAAATTTTCCGGCTCTATTACATGCTTTTTTGTCAGAGTAAGAATTGGTTCAAAAATGAGGAACAATAATAGAATAACAGCCGCCGCGCGCAACGAGACTAAAACTGCTTTTAACGCAGGCGATATTGCAGGAATAGTATATTTGTAAACGTAAAATGAATACAGCGCAAGAAGAATTAATCCAATGAAGAAATAAATTCCATTAAACGAAAACGTCAGGTTAATTTTATCAAATCCAAACATTAGAGAGTAATTTCCCCTTTTATAACTGTTTTAGCTTTGCCGGAAATGTAAATTTCATTTTTGGGCTTATTATATTTAACTGTTACTCTACCCGGTCTGCCGACAAAATCGCCCTGCTCAAAAGTTTTTGTAGTTACGTCGTCGTTCAATTTTAGCAAACCAAGTTCAGCAAGAACAAGTATAAACGGTCCGTTTGCAGAGCCTGTAACAGGATCTTCGTCTATGCCAAAATCAGGCGCAAAGAAACGCAAATGCGCAAAATTCTCTTTCTCTATTGTTTCAAGCGAGAAGACGACTATCTCAATGCTTTTTTTATTAAGGATGGATAATCTTTTAATTTCGCTGAAATCAGGTTTAAGCTTTCCAACTGCATCAAGGTTCTTAACATAAATAAAGATATACCCTAAGTTGGTAATTAAGAATGGAACGTTTTCGTCTATATCATTCAATGTAAGTCCAAGAGCCGCAAGTATTTCTTTTTTATAACCGTCATAAACTGATAATTGAGGAACAGGAATCTGCATATAGTATTTTACGCCGTCATATCCGCAGTTTAGAACGCCGGATAAAGTATCGAACTTAACTTCCTGATTTTTTTTAAGAAGATTATTTTCGTGCAAAAAATGCAATGACGCTATTGTCGCGTGACCGCACAACTCAACTTCTACGGCGGGAGTAAACCACTGCAACTTATAATCCGCTTTATCTGATTTAGACAGAAAAGCCGTTTCCGAAAGATTCATTTCTTTAGCAATAAGCCGTTTGTTTTCGTCAGTTATACCGTCGGCAAACATTACGCCTGCAGGATTCCCTTTAAACGATTCAGCCGTAAAAGCGTCAATCTGGCTGATACCAAATTTATTTTCCACTTAGTTCCTTATCGATATTCCACGATTTCATTTCTTCAAAAGTTTCATAGTCGGTCAGATCAAAATGTATTGGAGATACGGAAACATAATTGCTCTTTGTCGCCATTTGATCCATATATAATTCGTCGTCGGTTTCAATGAGGTCTCCCTTAAGCCAGTAATACTCTTGTCCGTATGGATCGACGCGTTTTTCGTAAATATCGTCCCATTTTGATTTACCCTGATGAGTAAGCTGAATCCCCTTAATTTCTTCTTTAGGAACATCCGGAACGTTTACGTTGAGCAGAGTCCCTTTTTTAAGTCCTTTCTTAGCGACTAAAAGGCAAATCTTTTTTGCAATTTCTCCGGCATAAGAAAAATCGGTTACTTCATGGTTAGTTACAGATACTGCAATTGCAGGAACGTCCATTATAGCCGCTTCCCGAGCCGCTGAAACCGTGCCCGAGTAAATTATATTTATTGCAGTATTAGAGCCATGATTAATGCCAGATACTACTAAATCGGGCAGAACGCCCATAATATTACGAATGCCCATTTTAACGCAGTCGGCCGGAGTGCCTGTAACAGCGTATCCAAAAAATTCTTTATTCTTATAATATTTTTTTACCCGCAGCGGATTTTGCATTGTAATTGAGTGCCCTACTGCGCTTTGTTCTTTATGAGGAGCCACTACGGTAACTTCCGCAATTTCGCTTAAAGCCTTTGCTAAAGCGGCTATTCCTTCGGCTTCTATACCGTCGTCGTTGCTTACAAGAATTCTCAAGACTTTACCTTTTCCATTTTAAAAAAATAAATATAACGCATATTAGCTCTATACTCAATGGCATTAATCAGCCTCTTTTAGCGAACCAAGCTGTACTGAACCAAAACCGTATTTTGAGCGGACAATATTAACCGCTTTAAGAAGTTTCTTCCTTTTTTCGTCTTCGCTTTCAAACAAATAACCCTGCTCAGCAAAATTTGCAAATTTCGTAAGATGCACCCCTATTAGCCTGACTGCGACTCTCCGAGTAAAAGCTTTTCTAAACAGATCGACGACAGTTTCATATATCACTTTATCGTCGTCGGTCGGGCGTATTGTTTTGGCGCGTTCTATTGTCTGGAAATCAGAATACCTAAGCTTAATGCCAATTGTTGAGGCCATAAAATTATTATCGCGCAGCGTCTGCGCAACTTTTGAAGTTAAGTTAAATAAAGTATCCTCAAGCAGTTTTTTATCTACCACGTCTTCGCTATAAGTGGTTTCTTTGGAAATGCTTTTCTGTTCTCGTTTAATCGTAAGGAATTCAGTCCCTTCGCCATTGGCTTTTCGCCAGAGGTCGAGTCCTGATTTTCCAAAATCCGTAGCAAAATAATCCTGAGGTAGTTTTGCAATATCGCCGACAGTATAAATGCCCCGGCTCTGCAGTTCTTTAAGAGTAACTTTGCCAACGCCCGGCATTTTTTCCACCGGAAGCGGACTTAAAAATTTCTTTTCGTCGCCGGGAGCCACGTAAGTAACGCCCATCGGCTTTTTAAAATCAGAGCCTATTTTGGCTATGGTTTTGTTGCTACCAATTCCAATTGAACAAGGAAGCGATAACTTTTCTTTAATTTCATTTTGCAGAAACAAAGCGAATTTAGGAAAATCGCCGTAAATTTTTTCGCAGCCGGTAAAATCGATATAATACTCGTCGATAGACGATTGTTCTATAAGCGGCGCGTACTCTTCCAATATTTTTTTTACCGCTTTGGAATAATGTATATACTCCGAAAAATGCCCGCGCAAATATATTCCCTGAGGACACAACTTATACGCCTGCCGTATAGGCATAGCGGAATGGAGTCCGAATTTACGGGCTTCATAAGAGCACGTAGATACCACTCCTCTACCTTCGGGATCGCCTCCAACAATTACGGGCTTCCCTTCAAGCGAAGGATCAAGGACCCTTTCCACGGACACGAAAAATGCGTCAAGATCAAGATGAAATATTGTATGCATATTTTAATTTAACGAAATAGCTTTTAAACGCGGATAAGCCGCTAAAGTTGTTTCCGGAATTTTTACTTTTATTTTTTCTTCTAAAAAATGAATAAGCTCAAAAGCGTTTGCAATTGCGTTGCCGCCGGGATGATTATTCATTATTATATAAATCTCCTTTACGTCGTTCCGCAGCGTTTCAATAATCTGCTTAAAGCCGTTTAGTTCGCCGGGCGAATATAAATAGCGGTATCTTTCGTTTGCCTGTTCCGGCGATTGAGTTTTGCCATAGCTGTTAATTGAATTTATCCAGCCTTCTTTGTTGCGACCGTGAAACCGAACATAAATTCTATCAGACGTGACAATTGGACTAAAAGGGAGCGAAGCTCCTATTTTAGGCTGGTCTACAATACAAAATGTCATATTATTTTGTTTAAACGCTTCTTCGGCGTCTTTATTTATCCAGGAGGAATGCCGGACTTCAACTACTTTGTTGTAATTTTCAAACAGCTCCGCAAGCCTGCCTATATACTCCAGCGAAGCGCCGTTAAACCCAAATGAATACGGAAACTGAATTAAAATAACGCCGAGTCTACCTGCTTTATCCAACGCGTCAAGAGAGGCTTTCATAGCTTTAATCTGATCCGCGCCAAACTTTTTATTATGAGTAAAATCCTGATGAAGTTTAACTGCAAACGAAAAATCCTCTTTGTCCTCAGTTTTTCTTACCCAGCCTTCGGCAACCTTTGGAGAAAGATAAGCGTAGTAAGTCGAGTTTACTTCAACGCAGTTGAAATAACCGGAATAAAACTCAAGCCAGTCGAATTTAGCCGACTGATTTTTAGGATAAAACGAACCGACCCAGTCTTTGTAAGACCACCCGGCTGTGCCAATATAATATTTAGCCATTTGGAATTTATATAAAAGAGAAAAATTATTGTGAGAGTAAAATAATCAAAAAAATAGTAAATTAACCCGGGAAATAAAAACGCTTGTATAATTAAAGTATAAAATATAATTTTGCAACAGAAAAGTTTTTATATGCGCCCGTAGCTCAATGGATAGAGCGCCTGACTTCGGATCAGACGGTTGTGGGTTCGACTCCCTCCGGGCGTACTTCATATCCCCTTTTAACATAAACTGTTATAAGGGGATATATTTATTTTTGACAAAAATAAAGCATGGATTATACTATTATTTTTTCTTTTTATTAAGTCGATTATAGTCTTTATTATTAAATATTGAATCTTTCTTGTTGTCATTAAAAATAGCAGTATCAATATTTTCTGCATTTCTGAAATCAGTAAATGCTAACTCTGCAGATTCGAAATGGGTTCCAGATAAATCTGCTAATTCGAAATGTGCGTGCATTAAATATGTCGATTCAAAATTCGCTTTATTTAAATATGATGATTCAAAATGTGCCCCACATAAAAAAGCTGATTGGAAATCAGCCTCGCTTAAATATGCCGATTGGAAATTTGCCTCACCTAAATCTGCTAATTGAAAATTAGCCTCACTTAAATTTGCCGATTGAAAATTTACGCCTTCAAGATTATCAAATTTCCTAAAATCAATTCCCTCAGAATTTCCAGAACAAAGAAATTTGTAACTAAGATTATAAGGTCCTCTATACTCGATATTTTGGCTTATATATCTGATAATTTCTGAAACAGTGAGCAAAACAAGCTGCGAAAGAGCCATCTGGTTTTTATAACAATTTTTATCGTCGGTAAAATACAATATTTCAATTAAATCAGTTTCATCGCAAGTTTCTTTTAATTCAATTTCTTCAATGTTTTTAATATTAGGGAAATCACGGTTTATAATAAAAAAAAAAGGATAGTCCTTCAAAAATTTCGGCATCCATGATTCATTTAGAGAACATAACATATCAATACATTTCTGGGCATGGTTGGGGCTTGACATCGCAAGGTCTTTTAGAATATATACTCCTGCTTTGCGCGTAGCGAGGTCATTATTTTCTTTAAGAAAATCCGCAGCCTGTGCAAAAAGGCTATCCTGGCGGGTACTTTCCTGTATTTCCGTAACTTTCTGATTAATATTATTCTTCCACCACGTAAATACAGCCGTTGCAATAGCGGCAAGCAATAATGCAATATTACGGATATAAAGCGCTTTATTTTCAGATTGTAATTCATCATCAAAACTAAATTTATCTTTGTTGATATAACGCCAAAAAACAAATATTGCTATAGCAATTAACAAAGCAAGAATTGTTTGAAATTTGTATCTACGCCAAAATGCAGGAATTCCCCGCCATATTGATTTAGATTTAGTTTTTAACGCTATCCATTTTTTGCTGAAATAATCCCTAAAATTCAACATATCTCGCCCTGATATAGTTTTTGTTTATTATAAAAACAGACTGTGTTTAATTTAGTAATAATATTATTTGTATGCGCAAAATATTAGCGAAATAAAACAAATAAAGCTTAAACTAATATAAATATTAGTTATTTTCTCCCTCTTTCCCTCATCGTTTTATGGTTAAAATTTTGCAGCTTTAGCATATTCAATATTTTATTTTTGCAATCAACATGCTGAATATAGAAACAAATCGCCTATGCATAACCAGGCGTTAATATAGCTAGAATTGTTTGAAATTTATATCTGCGTATATGCGTAGATATTTTCCGCCAAAATCAGATTTTATGCAAAAGCAGGATTTATTTTTGTATAAACCCTGCTTTTATTATCAGATAAATATTTTTGTTTTTTAATTACAAATCAAATTTAATTCCCTGCGCCAAAGGCATTGCAGTTCCGTAATTGATAGTATTTGTTTGCCTGCGCATATAACCTTTCCACGCGTCCGAGCCGGATTCTCTTCCGCCGCCCGTTTCCTTTTCCCCGCCGAATGCGCCCCCTATTTCGGCGCCCGAAGTGCCTATATTTACATTTGCAATTCCGCAATCAGAACCAGCTACAGATAAAAACTCTTCTGCTTCCCGCAGGTTGTTTGTAAATATTGCAGACGATAATCCCTGCACTACGTCGTTCTGAATTGCAATAGCGTTTGATACGTCGCCGCTGTATTTTAATAAATATAGAATTGGAGCAAAAGTTTCTTCCTGAACTATTTCAAATTTATTTTCAGCTTCTACCAGAGTAGGAGTTACATAGCAGCCTGATTCATAACCAGCGCCTTCTAAAACGCTTCCGCCAAATATAATTTTTCCGCCTTCTTTTTCAGCCTTCTTCAAAGCTTCAGTAAAAGCTTTAACAGCTTCCTTGTCTATCAATGGTCCAACATGGTTTTTCTGATCAAGCGGATTTCCTATCTTAAGGCTGCCATATGCTTTAACTAGCGTTTCTTTTACCTTATCGTAAATTGATTCATGTATTATTAAACGACGTGTAGTCGTACATCTTTGACCGCATGTTCCTGCGGCGCCAAATACAACTGCGGGAACGGCTAATTTCATATCGGTATCGGGAGTCATAATAATAGCGTTATTGCCGCCAAGCTCAAGTATTGTTCTGCCAAATCTTTCAGCCACAACTTTAGCGGCATGCCGGCCTACTTCAATTGATCCGGTTATTGAAATCAGAGGAATTCTTTTATCGTTAAGTAATTTTTCTCCAATGGAAGAGCCGCGCCCTATGACTAATGAGAACACGCCTTCCGGCACATCATTTTCAATTAAAACAGGTTTTAAAATATTTTGAACCGCAATAGAAGTAAGCGGGACTTTAGAAGAAGGCTTCCACAAATTAACGTCTCCGCAAACAGCAGCAAGCATTGCGTTCCAGGCCCATACGGCAACCGGAAAATTAAACGCAGTTACAATTCCAACAATTCCAAGAGAGTGATACTGATCGTACATTCTGTGGTCTGGTCTTTCTGAGTGCGTTGTAACGCCGTATAGCTGCCTTGACTGACCAAGCGAATAGTCGCATATATCAATCATCTCCTGAACTTCGCCAAATCCTTCCTGTAACGATTTCCCCATTTCATAAGAAACCAATGTTCCAAGCGGTTCTTTGAATTCTCTTAGCTTAAGTCCTATTTGCCTGACTATCTCGCCCCGTTTAGGAGCAGGAATTTTGCGCCATATTTTAAAAGCTTTCGAGGCGGTTTTTAAAACTGCCTCATAATCGTTTTCCGAAGCTAAATATACAGAAGCAATATACTCGCCTGTAGCGGGCGAATATATTTTTAATTCTCCGCTGTCAGAGCTAAGATTCCATTTTGTTCCAGTACACGAGCCGTAATTTTTTTCCGCTATCCCTAACGATTTCAAGAATTCCATTTGACACTCCTGTTTGATATGATAAGTTAAAAATCCGGAGACTGAAAAAACATTTTTATTTCCACTTGAAAAATTAAAGAAAAATATCTATAATAAGCTATATTTATTTTGTTATATGTTTTAGATTAAGGAATCAATGTTTAAATTTAGCAATTATATCTTTCCTTATTCCTCCAAAACTCAAAGGAACTATTTCGTTTCGCGCTACGAGAACGTTTTTTAATACCCTACGCACCTTTCCTTTTCTCCCAATTCTGAAGACCGTATAATTTAAATTCGCAATAATTAATTACGTTTTATAAATGGCGTTGAAAAATTTAGGAGTAAGACAATGGGCGCAAATATACTGGATAGAGAACCTGACACAACTAATCGTTTTTCTTCCGTTGATCCTGATAACGTGCATGAAATATTGAGCAGAAACATGCTGGCCGACGGCTTCAATATCGTTTTTGATATTGAGAAAAGCCACGGCGCAAGAATTGTTGACGCCATTTCCGGAAGAGAATTTCTTGACTTTTTTACTTTTTTCGCTTCTTCCCCTTTAGGGTTGAATCACCCCAAAATTAACAATCCCGAATTTCGGGAAAAACTTGCTAATGCTGCTGTAAATAATCCTTCTAACTCCGATATTTACACTACTTACATGGCTGAATTTGTCGACGCTTTTTCCACTTATGCAAAGCCTGAACATTTTAAATATCTTTTCTGGGTATCAGGCGGTTCCGTAGCCGTTGAAAACGGGCTCAAAGTAGCTTTCGACTGGAAAGTTCAAAAGAATTTTCAGAAAGGTTACAAGCAGGAAAAAGGAAGCCAGGTTTTACATTTTAAAGAAGCTTTTCATGGCCGGACTGGTTATACTTTATCATTAACAAATACCGACCCTATTAAGATTAAATATTTCCCTAAGTTTAATTGGCCGAGAATCTCTAATCCTAAAATTAGCTTCCCTCTTGAAAATCATATTTTAGAAGTCATCAGCCGGGAAGAACAAGCGCTTAATGAAATTTATAGCGCAATAAAAAATAATAAAGACGATATTGCCGTTATTATCATCGAACCAATTCAATGCGAAGGCGGAGATAATTTTTTCAGAAAAGAATTTCTCCTAAAGTTAAGAGAAATTGCCGATGAAAATGAGATACTATTAATGTTTGACGAAGTTCAGACTGGATTCGGTTTAACAGGCAAAATGTGGGCGTCCGAGCACTATGTATTGCCTGATATTATTTCTTTCGGTAAAAAAGTTCAGACATGCGGAATAATGGTTAGCGATAGAATTGACGATATTGACACTAACTGTTTTAAAGTGTCAAGCAGAATAAACTCAACATGGGGCGGCAATCTTGTTGATATGGTTAGATCGCGCAAGTACTTAGAAATTATGGTTGAAGAAAACCTTGTGGAAAACGCCCGTATAATGGGAGATTATTTATTAGACAGCCTTAAACGGCTGCAAGAAGAATTTCCTAATCTGATAAACAGCGCGCGCGGTTTAGGACTGCTTTGCTCATTTGATTTTAAAGATCAGAAAACGAGAAATGAATTCCGCGATTTATGTTACGATCATAATCTGATTATACTTAGCTGCGGCGAAAAAACAATTCGCTTTAGAACGCCTTTGAATATTACTGTTGATGAAATTGACGAGGGCTTGACAATTATAAAAAATGTTTTAACTTTGCAGAGTACAAATTAAATAAATTTAAGTTAACTACTTGCATGAAGCGGCTCCAACGGTTGGAGCCGTTATCATTTTAAATATCAATATGGATTCTCACTCTTTATACATAGTCAGCACGCCTATTGGCAACCTAAAAGATATAACTATCCGCGCTTTAGATACTCTTAAAGAAGTTGATTTTGTTATATGCGAAGACACAAGAGTAACCTCTTTTCTTCTTACTCATTACGAAATTAAGAAAAGTTTAATTTCATTAAACGCCCAGAATGAAAATTCAAAAATAGAATATATTCTTGAACGGCTCAACAATGGCGAAAACGCGGCGCTTGTTACCGACGCAGGAACGCCAGGAATATCAGACCCCGGCGTGAGGCTTATTTCAGCCGCTATTAAGAGCGATATAACCGTCGTGCCAATACCAGGCGTTACGGCATTAATTACAGGTCTTACAATAAGCGGGCTGCCGACTGATTCGTTTTTATTTGAAGGTTTTCTTCCGCAAAAAAAAGGGAGACAAAAATTATTAAAAGAAATTGCGGATATTGATAAGACGGTTATTCTTTACGAATCCACTTACAGAATTGAAAAATTGCTTAATGAGTTAAACGAGTATATGCCGGCTCGTTTAGTTGTAGTATGCAGAGAACTGACTAAAAAGTTTGAAGACGTTTGGCGCGGTCTCCCTGCCGAGCTGCTTGAGCAGTTAAAAGATAAAACTACAAAAGGAGAGTTTGTTGTTATTATAGCCCCCAGAGATTGGGAACAAAGATAAAAGTATTTTTTATTTCTAATAGATAGTTTTGTCATCCTTCGGATTCATTTCGCACTAATCCCGAATGGATTACATACTTATAACAAAGTTTTTACCTATTTTGTATTAATCCCAGAGGGATTACATGTTTATAGGGATTATATGTTGATAAAAAACGCATACACATTATTTTATACGACCCCTGCGGGGTCGAATGTCTCTTGCAACCTTTTTCTATAAACATTTGAATCCTTCGGATTCATTTCGCCACCCATTCAAAAAGGCGTTCATCACTATATTCTATTTCATATTTTTTTAGAAACTCTAAATATTCATCTCTAAAAGAACTTTTTTTATGATGTTCTTTTTGATTCTTAATGTAACCAATAACCTTGTCCAACGCAGAATGACTATACGAAAACGCTCCAAATCCTTCCTGCCATTGGAAATTATATTGAGAAAAACACTTCTCTTTAATAAAAGAATTCGAAGATTTCTTTACTTCGCGTACAAGATCAGATAAACAGCATGTAGGTTTCATCCCAATAAGAATATGAACATGATCTGGCATGCCATTAATAGCCAATAGTTTTTGACCTTTGTTGCTAATTATGCCATTAATGTATTTATATAAGTCTTCTTCCCAATTCTCTGCAATTAAAGAATTTCTCCCTTTTACGGCAAATACAATTTGCACGTATATCTGCGTAAAAGTATCTGGCATTTTTATTATCCTTTTACTTTAGGAATATTGATTACTTCTAGAAAGTTTTAAATCATATTTCCTACAGATCATATTTTTATTCGCTATCGTAAACTACGATTGATTTCACGTCGTAATTAGATAATTTTTCACGTCCCTTTAGAAAGTCAAGTTCAACAATAAAAGAAAGCTGAACAACTTCCCCTCCAAGTCTTTCGACCAATTTACAAGCAGCAACGGCTGTTCCTCCTGTAGCTAAAAGATCGTCGTGGATAAGAACTTTTTCACCCGGCTGGATAGCGTCTTTATGTATTTCTATGGTATCGGAGCCATACTCTAATTCATAAGTTTCTTTAATTGTTTCGGCAGGCAGTTTCCCCGGTTTACGTATTGGAACAAAACCAACGTTAAGTTTATCCGCAAGCAAAGCTCCAGCAACAAACCCGCGCGATTCTATTCCTATTACCTTGTCAATTTTTTTATCTTTAACAAAATCATACAATATGTTAACAGTTTCTTTCATTGCGGCGCTATTTTTAAATAGCGTAGTAACGTCAATAAACATAATTCCTTTTTTAGGAAAATCAGGAACTCTTCTTATAGTGTTTTTTATATCTTCATACATATTTCAGCGCTTCCTAAATAATGTTGAATGGGATATTTCAGTTAATGCGTACTATAGTAATTTAATAATTCTTCAAGATATTTTAAAAGCAAATCTTCAATTTCTTTATACTCAAGCAACGTCATTAATTTGGCTCTTATCTGAGCTGCATTATAAAAACCTTTTAAGTATCCGGAATAGTACTTCCTAAATTCAAGAATAGCTCTGCGGTCTCCTTTTACGTCAATAGAAAGGAATAAATGTCTAAGACAAATTTTAATCCTTTTTTCAATATTAACTTCAGTTGATATTTTACCGGTAGTTAACAGTTCTTTTGCTTCAAGAAAAATCCAGGGATTTCCAATAGCTCCGCGGGCAATCATAACGCCATCGGCTCCGGTTTCGTCAAAAGCGTTTTTAACGTCTTCAGCGGTAAACACGCTTCCGTTTAAAGCTACTGGAATTTTAACTACTTCTTTAACTCTGGGAATCCAGCTCCAATCAGCAATGCCGGAGTGCCCCTGAGTTCTTGTACGGCAGTGTAAAGTCATAGCCGCGGCTCCTGCGTCTTCAATACGCTTAGCCACTTCAAGGATGTTGATGCTGTTCATATCCATTCCGAGCCTTGTTTTAACCGTTACAGGCAGCTTGACGGCCTTCACTACGCCTTCTACCATATTTTGCATATAGACGGGGTCTTTAAGCAATCCTGCGCCTGCTCCGCAGTTAACCACTCCTTTAATCCAGCATCCGGCGTTGATATCAATCAAATCCGGCTGTTCCTCTTCTGCAATTTTAGCCGCTTCAACCATAGAGTTTATATTGCTGCCGTATATCTGAATTCCAACGGGTCTTTCTTTCTCGACAATCCGTAATTTTTTATGCGTCTTTTCAGAAGCTCTGATTAATCCTTCGGAGTTTACAAATTCTGTATAAACTACATCTGCGCCAAGCTCTCTGCATATCAACCTGAAAGATATATCCGTTACGTCTTCCATAGGGGCTAAGAGCAAAGCTTTTTCTATTTTTATATTTCCAAAACTAAACATTATGTTAAAACTATATTTTTAGATAAATAACTAACGCTGATTAAAAATATTAACAGCGTGAATACCGCTCCTGTTAGGAACGGAAACTGGTAACCAAGATACTGAAAAGCAAAACCGCCCCATAAAGGTCCAAGTATTCTGGCAAATGCCGACATCGATTGGTTCATTCCTAAGATAGAGCCCTGCTCTTTATCCGGCGTAACTTTTGAAATAAGACTTAATATTGTAGGCTGCAACATGCCTGTTCCTATCGACATAATAATGCAAACGATAGAGATGCCCAAAAAATTTCCTCCATAAGGGAGCGCGCCTAAACCTATCATCATAAATATTGCGCCAATAGAAATAGTCTTTTTCTCTGACAAATATTTATGAATTATATTTAACAAACCGCCCTGCACAATAGCGGTAACAATTCCAACAATGCCAAATATATAACCGTTCTGCATATCGGTAAAGCCATAAATTTTATGCCCTAACAGAGCAAACGTTCCATAAATGGTAGCGTTGGAAAACGTAAGGATAAAAAACAGAACTAAAAGAATACCGATATTAGGATGAGTTATAAGCGATTTAAACTCATTAAAATCGAACAATTTTTTACGCGCTGACGCGTTAGCTTTGTTTTCCAATTTTAAGCTTTCTGGCAAAGCAAATATTGTAGTAAAGAAAGCCGTTAAAGAAAAACCTGCGCTGACTAATCCGGTAACAGCGTAACCATATTTAGAAAGAATACCGCCAATCAGAGGGCCAAAAACAAATCCAAGACCGAAAGCCGCTCCAATAAGCCCCATTCCTTTTGAACGGTTTTCTTTTGTGGTTACATCGGCAATATAAGCCTGAGCCACGCCTATGCTGCTTCCGCCTATGCCTGCGACTACTCTGGATATTATAAGCAATAAATACGAATGCGAAAAAGCGAATATAACATAACCGACTGCATTTAGAAAAAGCGTAAAAATAATTATTGGTCTTCTTCCAACTTTATCGGACAAATTGCCTAAAACCGGATTAAATAAAAATTGCGTTAGCGAATAAATAGCCAGCGCAATTCCTATCTGAAACTCCGAAACCGATAATTCCTTTATTGCAAACGTAGGTAAAATCGGTATAAGAATGCCGAATCCCAGCAAGTCAATAAATACAGTTAAAAAGATTAAAATTAAAGGGGTATTTTTTTTCATTATTATTCCATAATTAGTGATTGTTATATAAACAAAATTATCATGGAATTTAGTTTCTAATACCTATGCAATAATTTCTAATAAAAGCGCTATGCGCTATTTTTCGTTATATACGCTTATATTTTTTGAGTACTTGGCCAAAATTTCTTTAGTGTCTCCAAAAGCCTGTCGCATTTTAGCTTTACCGGAATCAGGCACAAAACTATATTCGCCTATCTTTTCAGGATCTATAATTGGTAAAACGGCATATTCGTTTTTACCTTTGCGAGCGCCTTTATACACCCAGGTTGGGATGTAATCGACTTTTGCAATATAAAGCGAATCCTTTTTAACGTTTTTTGAAATATCTATATTTAAGATAAGACCCGCGTCAGAGTACCGCCATTGCTGGTTGGAAACAAAATTACCCATTGAATAAATTACAAAGCCTGTGTTTAATTTTGCCAATGGCGAAGCCTTAAAATAATCAACTGGTTCAATTACATGAGGATGCCCGCCAATAATAATATCGGCGCCAAGCTGAATGGTTTTATTTACTACTTCGCGCTGCTCTTTAACAGGTTCGCGTTGATATTCCACGCCAAAGTGATAATGCACAAGAACAATTTCTGCGCCCTGTTTTCTTGCGTTATAAATATCATTTTTTATAAGATTAAAATCTATAAGATTGATTAAATATGATTTCCCTTTAGTAACTGGATTTCCATTAGTGTCAAAAGTATAACCAAGAAACGCTATTTTAATTCCTTTGATATTAAATATACGTATAGAGTCTCTATCGCGCTGAGAACTAAAGGTACCGTTATAATTTAATCCGTTCTTTTTTAGCATTTCAATAGTTCTAAGAATACCGCTTTCCCCCTGATCTACAGCATGGTTATTAGCTGTTGTTAGCAAATTAAAACCGGCGTCTTTTAAAGCGGAAATATATTCGTCCGGCGTATTAAAAAGAGGATATCCAATAAATGGTTTTTGTTTTCCGGCGGTTACGGTTTCAAGATTGCCAAAAAGGAAATCAGTTTTGGCAAAATATTTTTTAACTTCTCTAAAAGTAGAAGAAAAGTCATAAGTTCCGTCGCTCTTTTTTGCATAATCAATTTGCGGGGAGTGACACATAAGATCGCCAACTACAGATATTCTTACAGAAATCACAGAATCTTTATCAGCTCGTAAGGGTTTAATGCTTTTGCTTTGGCCGTCAATAACATAGCCGGCAATTAGAAGACTGATAAGAACTAAAGGGTAAACTATTTTATTCAGATATTTCATGGTGATGTCAATTTATTAAAACAGAGACATGTTAATAAAACACGTCTCTGTTTTTATTTAAAAATATAAAAAAGGCAGATTATTTGGATTCGCCTGGGCCTTTTCTTTCAGCTTTAACATTCTGAACGTCTTGTCTGATTTCCTGAGCTAATTTTCTTAATTCGCCCAAACCTTTTCTTAAACGAGTGCCTGCTGCGGCTTGTTCTTTTTCATAAAACTTGGAAAAATCTATTTCAAGATTTTTTACTGCTTCTACAAGTTCTTCATATTTTTGCATTTTGTTTGTTCCTTCTAATTATTGTTTGTGATTATTTTGGTTATTTAGAATTTTCCAGGACAATTTCTGCAATGTCCTTTATTTCAATTTCTTCCTGTTTATTAAATTTCTTAACTCCGTCATTCAACATAGTCATACAAAATGGACACGCAGAAGCTATCATATTAGCGTTGGTTTCTACAGCTTCTTTTGTTCTTTCCTCATTTATTCGCCCTCCTTCTTCATCTTCAAGAAACATCCTTCCCCCTCCGGCTCCGCAGCAAAATCCTCTGCTTTTATTTCTTTTCATCTCTACAAGTTCAATTCCCGGAATTTTGCTTATAGATTCCCTTGGCGCGTCATAAACATTATTATATCTGCCAAGATAACATGAATCGTGGTACGTTACTATAGCTTTGTCGTTTTTTTCTTTCAGTTCAATCTTTTTTTCTTCTATAAGCTTTTCTATCATTTCAGTATGGTGCAGTACTTCATAATTTCCGCCAAACTGTTTAAATTCATTTTTTAACGAATTATAACAATGAGGACAGGCCGTAACTATTTTTTTTACGTTATACTTATTCAAAGTTTCTATGTTTTGTTGAACTAACGTCTGAGCCAGATATTCATTGCCCAATCTTCTGGCGGTATCTCCGTTGCATTTTTCTTCAACTCCTAAAATACCAAAACTAATATCCGCTTTTTGCATTAGTTTTGCAAACGATTGAGAAACCTTTTTATACCGGGCGTCAAACGATCCTGCGCATCCAACCCAAAATAATATATCGCAATCAGGGTTTTCAGCTAATGTTTTGATTCCAAGTCCTTCAGCCCAGTCTGCTCGTTCTGCCTGGCTAAACGGCCATGGATTATAGTTCGTTTCAAGATTCTTAAATACGCTGTTTAATTGAGCCGGAAATTGTGATTCTGTTAAGACTAAATTTCTCCTTAAATCGACAATCGTTTCTACATGCTCAATTGTTACGGGACACTCCTCTACGCACGCGTTACAAGTTGTACATTGCCATAAGCTATTATCGGAAATAAAATCGTGAATTAAAGAGCCATTTGAAACTTTTTCGCTATTTTTTAAAATATCCGGAGCTTTTTCAAAAGTTCTTTTCCGTACGCTTACTATTATATCTCTTGGAGATAATTGTTTGCCGACTGTAGCCGCGGGGCAAACCGAAGTACAACGTCCGCATTCCGTACAACTATAACCATCCAGCAATTGCTTCCATGTTAATTGCTCTATGTCGGCAACTCCGTATGTTTCAGCGTTTTCATCCGCTAAGTCTAACGGTTTTAAAACGTTTTTTTCTTCTGCCAATTTAGATAAGAACACGTTTGGGATTGACGCTAATATGTGCAAATGCTTTGAATATGGAAGATAGTTTAGAAATCCTAACACAAAAACAACGTGCATCCACCAAAACGTTTCATACATTACGCTGGAACAATTAGAGCAAGAGCCATAAAAAACGGAACTTAACCAAAATGAAACAGGCCGTATCTCATATTCTGAAAGAACAAAATTTTGTTTTGCAATATGAGCGCTATTCTGCCCAAACATCGCAAGCACAACAAACAGTATCCAAACTAATATAACAGCCGCGTCAATCCTTCCCGCTTTATCTACATTAAGTCTGGGAACTTTAACGATAAATCGCCTGAAAAGCGAATATAAGACTGCAAATATAACCAGGACTCCAAATACATCTTCAATAATCGTTATTGCCGAATAAAACGCGCCAAGGAACGATAAGTTAAACGGCGAATAAAATCCCTGACAAACAGACTCTGCAATAGCGAATAAAAACAGAACAAAGCCCCAGAAAATAAGAAAATGTAAAGAACCGCTTAAGGGTTCGCGGAACAGTTTAGTTTGAACCAAAGCAATTTTAAAAACATTTTTTATCCTTTCATTATAATTACCAGTTCTGTTTTCCTTTTGCCCTACAGAAAGGTAATTTATCAGCCTAATACAGTTCTTTATAAAGAAAGATAGCGCCAAAATGAATAAGAATATGAATAATATGTTTTTAATTTGCATCAGTGAAAATCTGATTTAAATCGTAGAGACACGGCAAAAGCCGTGCCTCTATGACAAAAAGAAACCTTTTATACTTAGTTATTTATAATTTTTTTTAATAGCGCAATAAATTGAGGAAGCTGCGAATACTTTTACGGCAGTCCAAAATGAAAAGACTAAAGCGCCGTATTTAATAGCATCTGAAATGTTGTTGAGGAAGAAAATGCCTAAGCAGAAAGCTCCAGTTAGATTAATTACAATTTCGCCTAAAAACATAGCAAAAGCTACGCTTATATAGCTTTTGTTTTTTTCAACAATAAAACCTGTTACAAATGCGCCAATTGGGAAAGCTAACAAATATCCTCCAGTAGGGCCTAATAAATCAGCAATTCCAAGCGAGAACCCTCCGGTCTGAGCAAAAACTGGCAGTCCCATAACGCCAAGGCCTAAATATAACATTTGGCTGTATGCTCCTTTTTTAGAACCAAGCAGAGCTCCCGAAAGAACAACAAAGAGAGTCTGTAGCGTAAACGGAACCGGTTTTGCCGGTATAGCAACCTGCGCTGCAACAGCAGTTAATATAGCAAACGATATTATGCCAAGCAGCTTATTAGACATAATTTTGGATATGCCCAAAGCAGTCTTATTTGTTTTTATACTTTCGGATGTATTCATAATAAACCTCTAATTAGAATAACGCCTTAAGATTAATTTCTGTAAAAAACAGAGTCTTTAACTTTGAGAGGTACAAATATGCCTATTGTAGCTTGAAAAGTCAAGAAATTAAAAGTTGAGGACGTTTTGTAAACGACTTCTTATTATAAAAGACTAACGCTTATTTTAACAATAACATTTTCTTTACCGCAAAATATCCGCCGGCTTTGATAGTATAAAAATAAACACCGCTGCCAAGTCTTGAAGCGTCAAACTCTACGCTGTGACTGCCTGCTGCAAGTTCTTTATTTACTAAAGTCGCTACTTCTTTACCAAGTATATCGTAAATTTTTAATTCGACTACAGCCTGTTTAGGCAAATCGTAACTGATGATTGTAGAAGGATTAAAAGGATTTGGGTAATTTGCGTAAAGCGCAAATTTCTTAGGCATAGCGTCGCTTTTTGTCGAGTCCGTTTTTACCGCGTCAATATAATCCCCTACTACAAAAGCCGGTTCAAGAACCCATTCGTGATTTAGCCCCTGGTTGCTTACAAATTGTATCTTTACATCAAATTTAGCCGGATCAGTTTTTGTTATTTCGCTTAAATCAGCTGTTAATACAGAAACTAATCGGTCTGTATTATCTACGATCGCTTTCAATTCTATCCAGGTTTGAGAGTTACTGTTTTTTACGAGTACTTTATTTTTCGTTAAATCCAAATTGACTTTGGAAAACTTTATAATAATCCTACTTGATTCTCCTTTCTCTAATTTGCTACAAGTAGCATTTTTTGAATTATATATCCTAATCAAATCTAAATTTGGCGGCAGTTCATAAGTAGCGTCTGTCTTTGGGATAAAATCTAGTTTCAAAGTCCCTTTACCCCTTATTCCATTAACAGTATAATAATTATTATTAATAACGCAATGATACAACCCAGTAGAAAGTTTCATTATTGGAACCTTATAAAGAGTATCAGTTTTTAGCAAATTGTTAGCGTTGTCATATATACTATATATCGACATTTGATTGTCGTAAATTCTTTGTTCGTTAAGCTGGCCAGTGAAATTTGCATAATTTTGCAAACCATCATCTGTTACAATCATCGTAAAACATGGAGCAATCGCGCCATCACCAAATGTAAGCGTTCCATTATTAGGCGAAACGTAATCATAAATGGGATTTGTTGAGAACATATTTGAACAAACAGCAACGCTATCATTATGATATCTCATATAACCTGTCTCAAGCGTTACGTTTGATTTAGTAGAATCGTAGCAGATCACAGCAGCTGAAATTTCATACTCTTTTTCAGTTTCAGGTGAAATATATAATTCGCCAGTCCAGGTCGGGGTTTGTATTGACTCGCCAGATATATAAGTCATGTAACTACTGCCTGCCGTATCAAAAATAAAAGGGACAAAATATGCATCTGTAGTTCCATTAAAAGAAGACAGCGTAATCTTGATATTTTGTTTTATCAGCTTTTCCTTCAAATTCGTAAGGTTTACATCTGCATTAAGTCCGCTGAATAAAGGATACTGTATCAGCCTGACTTTATATCCAGTATTTATATCATTTTGAAATTGAGTAGTTTTAATTTTATAAGCGCTTGAAAGATTTGAGAATTTAACATTATCGCTTGGCGGAATTATAAATGAATTTCCAATTTGATAGCCGTCATAATTATGCGCAAGGAATATATAATTCTTTGAGTTTTTTTGTTCCCTAACAAGATTCCCTGTTTCATCTACTCCATTGAATTTTATGTTATTAACCGCGTCAGTTGAATTAATATTCCTCGTTGCATATTTATTAACTTCAACGCTGTCAATCATTACAAAAGATATTTCTCCATTACCGCCATTTACTTCTGCAACAGTCATGAAATTACTCCATATATTATACAGGCCATTTCGTATAACCATTTCATATCTGTACAAATCTCCATCTTCAGTATTATTATTTACTACATAAGTATTATCTTTACTAAACACGATACAAAAATTTACAGGTTTATCAAAGCTAAGAACTAACCGGGAAAGTTTTACAAAAGCCCATGGGAGAAGCAAAGTATCTTTTGAACCTGAAATCTGAATATTCCCGCCAAAAGCGTTTGAAATAGGCTCTGTTCCGCTTAAATTTGAATTATTTGCCGTTAACGCAAATAAAATTTTCTTTACTTCGCCCGGCTGAAGAGAAAAGCTGTTATCAGAAGAAGCAATATCAATACCAGTTTTTAATCCTGATATTTTAACATTATAGTTTTGTACAGACGTATATTTATTGATAATTTCAATAGTATCGACTTTATTCCAGACATTTTGGATAACAGTATCCAGACCGAAGCTTACTTTAGCAGGTATCGCAAAAGTCGAGACTGAAATAGCTTTAAAAGCATCAACCCTGCCGCTTCCCTGCGCCATAACGTCTAATCCAAGATTTTTTGCTGAAGTCATTATAGCGGATTTAATCATCTGCGGCGTCCAGTCCTTATGCATATGCTTTAATAAAGCGCAGACTCCAGCTACATGAGGCGAAGCCATTGACGTGCCGCTATATGAAGCATAACCGGAATTGAGAACTGAAGAAGTTATATCAACTCCTGGAGCCAACACTTCCGGTTTAATGGAATAACAGCCCCTACTCGGTCCTTTTGAGCTGAAATAAGCTAATTCATCGCTTTTATCCGTAGCCCCTACAGTTATTGCCTGTTCAGCGGTTCCCGGACTTCCAATAGTTTGATATTCCCATGAATTGCCCGCAGCAATACAAAACGTTACGCCAAGACTGACAGCATTATTTACCGCCGTTGATATAGGATCCTCTGAGTTGCCATAACCGCCAAGACTCATATTTGCAACGTCAACTTTATCGCTATAATCATTGTCATCATTAGGATCTACAGCTCTTTCTATGCCTTTAATTACATTCGTTTCGGTTCCATTTCCATTAGAGCCCAGAACTTTAAATGCCATTAATAAAGCCTTTGGGGCTACTCCTTTAATAACGCTGTTATTACCAGCTACAATGCCCGCCACATGCGTACCGTGCCCTGCGTCATCCATTGGATCTGCGTCGTTATTAACAAAGTCATATCCGCCAATAACTTTATAACCTTTGCCAAATCCTCCGCCTAACGCAGGATGCATATAGTCTATGCCTGTATCAATTATGCCTACGATAACGCTATCTCCTTCGTCGCCGTATTTTGCCCATACGGAATCCGCGCCAATTATATGTACGCTTTCCTTTAGATTAGCCGTTACTTTTTTATCAATATATACCCGCTTTACATAATCAAGCGAAGCAATATCGGCAAGTATTGCCCGCGATATTGTAAGGCTTGCGCCGTTAAATAGTTTGTGGAATTCACATTTTTTATATGGGGCTATTAAATTTGTATTATATATTTTCTGGGCCTTTTCGTGTAAGGTCATAATATCAGAAGACAGTTGCGCCTGCTTGACGCTATACTGCGCGGGACTCATTTTTGCAAGTCCTTTTGCCTTAGCCTGAACAAACATTGGAGGATCTTTAAACTCGACAATTACGTCAAGCTGTTTCGTCATATCGTTATCAATCACAAAAGTAGAATCGTTTTTTGTAAACGTCTGGTATAAATGCCCTGGCTGCTGCTTAACCATCACGGTCTTTTTTGACTGGTCTGTTTTGATCTTATTAATCGTTTGCGGGAAAATGTTTGAAACGATAAAAAGCGCGGAAATTAATATAAACGTTCTCACCCTTAAATACATAACCTCTCCTGTTTTATATTTAGTAGAAATAGTAGTTCTGCAAATATTTTTTTACTTAGGCAAATTCAATTATCACATAAAAGTTATTTGCTTAAGAAATATTTTATATAAATATAGCTTTATAAAAATAAACTTTCAAGAGTAAAAATAGGTTAATATTTTAGATTTTTGATAAAACAAAAACGGTTATCAGCGCTAAGCCAATAACCGTTTTTAATCTTTAAGACTAAACAGAACTTATCTTAATTTAATTACTGTTTGTTAACAGAACGCAAGAACGAGCCAAATTGTTTTTGTTCTTCCAAGCGGCATGACCATACAAGCTCTCCGTTCCAGACTGTTATATCAGGGCATCCGTCGCACATGCTTTGTCTTCCGTCTTCCATAAAGTCAACCGGCTGAATAATCATTATTGACTGCATATACGCTTTGTTAAACAGCCTGAAAGGATTTTTCAGCATAGCCAAAGTAGCTTTACGCAGCCCTTTATCAAAAGGCCACAAAAATAACATAGCGGCTCTGCCCATGCTAGTTAAGTTAGGCGCCGCATAAGACATATATTTACCAGTAAATAAATGATTAGCGACCATCACCAGTTCCATGAACTTTGCGCCTACGTGTCCATAAATTTTCTTTTTTGTTCCAATTCTTTCAGTAAGAAGCCATTTAAGCGAATCAACTTTTTCAGTTCCATTTAAATAAGCGGCCGGGGAAAAATCGGGAAATTTTTCTCTGATTTTTTTCACAACGTCTGTAGAAAGAATATCGACTTTTCTTTCCGCGTCTGTATGATAAGATATTTTTTGCCAGTCTACTTTCTTTCCGCCGGCATACCAGTCAAAAGGCATAGACGGCACTATATAACGGTAGCATATAAAAACCATCGTCTGGACAATATCAATATTATCCTGCGCCCATTTTACTAATTCAGGCACATACTGTATTGTATCTTCATAAATAGTAGAATTGAACGAGCAGGAAATTCCGCCCGCGTCTGCCACCATTTTTGCAAAACTATAACGCAGTTCATTTAACTGTATTTCATTTTTCCCTTTCCACTGGCTCGCTCTTCCCTGTTTGCTATCAACGTGAAAAGTAAACCCGGCCACTCCGACCGTTTTTAATTTGCCTAATAATTCTTTAGTAAGAGCTACTCCGTTCGTATTAACAATCGGTTTTAGTCCGCGACGCTTAACGTCTTTAACAATTTCAAGAATATCAGGATGAAGAAGCGGATCTCCTCCAGTAATGGAAATACAATCAGAATTACGTTTTGCCTGAAATACGTCCAATTCTTTTTTTACTTCTTCAAGCGTTTTGTGCGAATCTTTTTTGTTTTCGCGGTAACAGCCGTCGCACGCAAGATTGCACATAGAAGTCGGTTCAAGCCATGAGATTGCATTATCAGGCAATGTCCATGGCAACCGGTATAGTTCTCTGTGGTTGATTATCACATCTGACATCAAATACCTCGTTTAATAATAAAAAAACTAATAATGGAACCAAACGCTTATATTATATTTGCCCAAAACATATGGCAAATTTATTTAATTTCTATCTATCAAACAAAGTCATAATTTTGGGGATTATATTTATAGTCTTTCTTAAACACTTCTATATCCTAATAGAAACAGACTAATTTTCCGTTACTATTTCGATTAAGAAATTATAATATGCCGCAATTTATTTTATAATTAATAACTGCTTGCTTCAGTTAAGCGAGCTATTGTTTCTGCAGATAATTTCAATTCAGCCGCCTGAATAAGCGAGTTTAATTGCGAAATATTTGTAGCGCTTGCAATAGGCGATGTTACCGAAGGACGAGCTAATAGCCATGCTATTGCAATTGCGGCCTGAGTAGTATTGTATTCAGCCGCCGTTTCGTCAAGAGCTTTAAGAATTTTAAAACCTCTGGCGTCTAAATATTTTTTTGTGCCTGCGCCTCTTTGGCTTTTTGAAAAATCCTCTTCCAATCTGTACTTGCCTGTAAGAAAACCGCTTGCCAAAGAGTAATAGCTTATTACGCCAATTTGTTCGTCCAAACAAATTTTTTCTAGTTCTTTTTCGTACCCTTCGCGATCATATAAATTATAACAGGGCTGAAGAGATTCATAGCGGGGATACCCATTTTTTTCGCTTGCTTCAAGCGAGGCTTTAAAGCGTTCCGGAGTAAGGTTTGAAGCTCCAATAAAGCGAACTTTCCCTTCCTTAATTAACTCTGAATATATTTCTAATGTTTCTTCAACCGGCGTTCCGGCGTCGTCCTGATGCGTTTGATACAAATCAATATAATCCGTTTGAAGACGGTTTAAAGAATCGTTAACGGCTTTTCTAATGTAGTTTTTAGAGAGGTCGACTTTTCCCTGCCCCATATCCGAGCCGACTTTAGTAGCAATAATAACGGAGCTTCTGTTTTTACGTTCCTTTAGCCACTTGCCAATAATAGTTTCAGACTCGCCACCAATGTTGCCGGGTTTCCAACTCGAGTAAACGTCGGCCGTATCTATGGTATTGAAACCAGCGGCTACAAGAGCGTCCAATAATTCAAATGATCTTTTTTCGTCTACAGTCCATCCAAAAACATTTCCTCCGAATGTGACGGGCGAAAATTTAAGCGAAGATTTCCCTAACTGTTTTGTTTGCATAACGATCCCTATTTGTTATTACGTAAATAATAAATTACTGTCAAAACCTTAACGGAAAAACAACTCCGTTTAATAAAAATATTACTTATACAATCGGAATAATGCAATATAGGAAATTATATACAAAATAGTCCGTCGGGTAACGAATACCCAACGGACTAAATATAAATAGATTTACTGAGCAATGCTAAAAAAAGGATATTACGATTTTATTATATTTCGTCTACAGCCTGCTCTGTAACAAGTTTCTTTTTTGCAAATCTGCGCCTTAGTTTTTCTTTTATGTTTTCCATCGACGTATAAACTGATGGAACTAAAACAAGAGTAAACATCAGAGAACTAAGCAGACCGCCAATAATAACCCAGGCAAGTCCGTTTTTACTTTCTGAACCTGAACCTGACGCAATAGCAAGCGGAAGCATGCCAAATACCATTGCAACCGTAGTCATTAATATAGGACGCAACCTTTCTTTACCAGCCTCCACTAAGGCCTCCTGAACGCTTGCTCCTTTTTCACGCAAGTGATTTGTAAAATCGACAAGCAGGATTGCGTTCTTTGCCACCAGTCCAATTAACATTATCAATCCAATGATTGAAAATATCGAAAGAGTTTCGCCTGATAAAGCTAATGCCAGCAAAGCTCCTATTACCGCCACAGGAATAGAAAACAATACTACAAACGGATATAAGTAAGAGTTGTACAATGCAACCATAACGCAATAAACAAGAATAAGCGCCGCAAACATTGCTAAAAACAAGCTGCTAAAAGCGTCGGACTGACGTTCCATTTGCCCTTTATACTCTATCATTATTCCTTCAGGTTTCAACCTTTTATTTATTGCCTCTTTAATTTCAGCTCCCACTGTTCCTGAAGGGCGGCCAAATACAGAAGCCTGAACAGTTAGAGAAGACATCCTGTTGTATCGTTCCAGTTTAGCTGGACCAAGAGATTGCGTAATCGTCGCAAACTGGCGTAATTCAATTATCTCCCCTTTGCTATTGCTAAACGAGAGAGCTCCAATATCGTCTACTTTTTCACGGTTAAATTCGTCGAATTTTACGTTGATATTATAATCGTCACTATTATCGGTATACTGAAGATCGGTATTGCCGGCGAAAGCTAACTGCAAAGTATTGCTTACGTCAGATACTGATAGACCAAGCATGGACATTTTATCTCTGTTAAGTTGAATATGCATTTCCGGCTTGCTTTTATCTACCGAAAGCTGAACGTCGGTAGCGCCAGGAACGCCTTTCATTATATCCTTTACGCTGTCTGCTAGCTGATAAATCTTATCCAGATTCTGCCCGCGCAGCAATACCTGAATTGCCGCGTCGCTTGCAGTACCAGTCATGCTCACAGGAGCAGAAGTTACTTTTACGCCCGGCACTTCTGCCAAGACTTCCTTCTTTATCATAATTGCATAATCGTCGACAGTTTGTTTACGTTTCTTTTTATCTACTATCGTCACTGTAATTTCAGCTTTATTCTGATTGCTGCTAGTGGTTCCCATACCGCTTGAAGAGTAGCCAACATTTGAGAATACTTTTGTTACTTCCGGATGACGGCTAAGTATTTCTTCAACTTTTTGAGTTAACATATTTGTCTGAAATAAAGTATTCTGAGGCTCGCCTTCAAGCTTAATAACAAACTCGCCTCTATCGCCGTTTGTAATAAACTCGGTTCCAATAAAGCCAAGGCCAAGCAGCGAGAACGATAAGATAACCAATGCCGTAACAATACCGTAAACTATCTTGCGGTGTTTTAGTCCAAGCCTTAATACTTTTTCATAAAATACTACAAGCTGGTTATACAGGCTTTCAAAACCAAGCCCAAGCTTGCCAAATATGCTGCGCCCTGTAAGATTTTCAATTTTGCCTAATCGTGAAGCTAATAGAGGAGTAATAGTGAAAGATACTATCAAACTCATTAATGTAGAAAAAACTACTACAAGAGCAAACTCTCTTAGCATATTGCCTATCATACCCATAACCAACGATAGAGGTACAAAAACCACGATGTCGACCATCGTAATAGCCACGGCAGTAAAACCTATTTCTGTTCTACCGTCAAGAGCGGCTGTTCTCTTATCTTTCCCCATCGAAAGATGGCGCGTTATATTTTCAAGAACCACAATCGAATCGTCCACCAATATTCCTATCACTAATGATAACGCCATCAACGTTAACATGTTTAGAGAAAAATTAAGCGCGTACATAGCGACAAAAACTGCAAGTATAGAAGTTGGAATGGAAATCAAAACGATAAACGAATTCCTTACGCTATGCAGGAATAGAAACATAATTATTGCAACAAGAATAATTGCAAGCCCAAGATCTTCCATTACCGCATTTGCAGATTCAAGCGTATAGACTGAATTATCAGACGAAACGCTGAACTTAAGCCCATAAGAAGCATAAGTCTGCTCCATCCGCTTCATTTCTTCCTTAACCCCCTGACATACTTTAACAGAGTTGGCGTCGGATTGTTTTTGAATTAATAACCCGATTGAGTTCTCGCCGTCTATTCTGCTTAAAGTCGTTTGTTCTGTGGTTGCGTCAATAACTTCAGCTACGTCAGATAACTTAACAATAGCTCCATTAGCGCTTTTTTGAACAACAATATTATTAAGTTCTTCTACCGATCTGACTTTCCCTGAAAGCCGAACTGTATATTGATTACGCTCGCCTTCTATTTTACCTGTAGGCAATTCCATATTTGAAGAGCTAATAACTGAGTACAACTGACTTATAGAAATTTTATATGCCTGAAGTTTATTTCGGCTAACGTTTATTTTTATTTCTCTCTCATTACCGCCAACTAACGTAACCTGACCAACGCCTTCAACTTTAGATATCTGAGATTTAATCTGATCTTTTGTGAGTTGGTACAGACGGGTGTCGGCTATTTTTGCTCTTACGCCTAATTTCAGAACCGGCATATCGTCCATCGAGAATTTTGATAGCGATGGAGTTTTTACGCCTGTAGGCAGAGTTGATAATATCTGATTTACTTTTCGCTGAGCGTCTTCTAAAGCGACTGCTGGGTTAGCGCTTGATACAAGCGCTACTACTACTGAAGAGACCCCTTCCTGCGACGAAGAAGTCATGTAGTCCACGTTTTCCAATGAAGATAAAGCGTCTTCTATTTTTTTAGTTACAGAGGTTTCTACTTCGCTTGCCGAAGCGCCCGGGTATGTAGTTACAATGCTTACTATTGGTATATCCATTTTAGGGAACAAATCGTAATTAAGCATTGTGTAGCATACTAATCCTATAGTAGAAAGTACTGCAAACACTACGACAACAAGCGTAGATCTTTTTATTGCTATTTGAGTAATTGACATAATTTTATGCTTATTTATTTATTAATAATTTTTATAGGTTTACCTTCTGTAAGGTTTATCTGTCCGCTTGTAACTACAGTCTCGTTCTCGTTTAATCCGGAAATTACTTCAAGATATTCGTTATTCTGAGAACCGACAGTGATTTTTCTTAGTTTTGCAATTCCGTTTTCCGCAACATATACAGAAGCGTTTGTAATGCTTCCTAACAGTGACTGACGTGGGATATAAAGCCCCATTCCAGACGAAGGAAGATCAATTTTAACATTTACGAAAGTTCCTGCTTTAAGAGGATGTTTTGTATTGTTTGATATTTCCACTTCTACAGGATAATTATGCGAAGCGTCTCCGCTTGGGCTTACATAACTAATCCTTCCGGAAAAAGTTGCTCCAGGAAATACGTCTGCAGTAATATTTGTCATATCGCCTTTCTTTAATGAATAAGCGACGGTTTCAGATACATTTATTTTTACTTTTAACTTTGACACGTTTACTAACTGCACAACTGGAGAACCGATATTAACATACGAACCAGCTTCTGCTGATTTTACTGTAATTATTCCGCTAATTGGAGCAAGAACTTTTGTGTATGCAAGTTGTTTCTCAGCCTGCTCTACCTGGTTCTTAGCGTTTTCATAAGTCGTGCGGGCATTGTCTAATTCCTGTTCTGAAGAAGTGCCGCCTTTATACAAACTCTCTGTTCTTGCAAAATCTTTTTTCGCTTTATCAAGAGTTATTTTTGCAGATTGCAGCGTTAACTGTTTCATCTTATCGTCAATCTGCGCTATCACGCTTCCTTTTTCTTTATATTGCCCCGTCTCGCAATTCAGGGAAATTATTCTTCCCTGCGCTTCGGCGGCAATGCTGATTTCTTTATCGGTGCTTAATGTTCCAACAAGACTTAAAGAGCCTTCGTTAGAAATTCTTTTTACTATTGCTGTATTTACAGAAACTACATTAAGGCTTAGCTGCGCGCCTTTTTGAGAACTATTTTTATCATGTGTCGCCTTCAGTCTAAGTACTGCAAGAACAACTAATATGAGCGCTACGGATATTATTATTATTTTTTTCATGTTCGTTTTATTTTAAATTGTTTATATAATTCATTAAACTTCCTCTGGATTGTTCAAGATCCAGACGGGCTATATAAAGATTCAATAGCTTGCTAAAGTAATTATTCTGAGCTTCTCTCAATGAGCTTTCGGCCTGAACAAGATCAAGCGAAGTTCCAGCGCCGTGCTGATAATCTATCTGCGTATTTTTATAAACTTCTTCTGCAAGAGTTAAATTATCTTTTTCAGTTTTTATGTTGTCAAGAGCGTTGCGATATTGAATTTCATAATTAGACGCGTCTACCTTAATAGCCTGTTCTGTAAGCTTAAGGTTTTGTTCAGCAATCTTAATATTTATTTCAGACTGGTTTAATCTTGAGACTTTCTGAAAACCGTCAAATATTGGAATACTTAACGTAAGCCCTATATTTGCGCCAGGATACCAATGTTCCGAATCGAAGAAATTAAATTCCTGCCTCATTGCCTGATAGTTATAACTGGCAGTAAATGAAAGAGACGGCAAAAATTCAGAGAAGCTCTTTCTTTTTGCAATCTGATCAACAAGCAGATTTGTTTTTTGTAATTGGTAGTCGACTCTGTTTTCTATATAATCTTCATTTGCAGGAGAATATTTTGACGCTTCTTGATCGTCTATGTTCGTATCAGCCAAAGCGACATCCGCGTCAACAGGCATGCCCATTGCATACTTAAGATTATTAAGCGATTGTTTATAGCTTAAATCGCTTTGTTCTAATTGCGACTTTGTATTATTATAGCTAACTCTTATTTTATCAACGTCAATCTTTTTTGCCGCGCCGTTGCGGTATTTAAGGTCTGTTGAAGCAAGCGTTTTTTCAGAAGCGTCAAGAGTAGCCTGAAGCGTGCTTCTCTGCTTGCCAATTACAAGAGTCTGATAATATGTTTTGCTAACGCTGTAAACTGTAGATTCGTTTGTTTTGCGCAAAGACTGATCAGTATACAGTTTACTTATTTTGGAAGCCTCCAGCGCAAGCAAAAACGACGGGTCGTAAATTTTCTGCGTTAGAGCAAGAGCTGCGTTAACATTATATTTTACTCCGGTTTGTATTGCTACAAACGTTCCCGGTTTTCCGAATATTGCGCCTGGCATTAATGAAGTTGCAATTTTAAGGTTATCGGTTAATGTTCCAGTTCCTGTTATTTGCGGAAGCCCAGCGCCTATTGCTTCTTCCACTTTTTTTTGCGCAATATCAGTATTGTAAGCGGCTATTTTTATATTGCCGTTGTTGGCGGAAGCATAATCAATGCATTGCCGCAACGTCAATTTCTGAGCCGATGCCGAAAACTGAATTATCAGCGCTCCTAATATTAGAAATTTGAGTTTTTTCATTTTCGTTTCTTTATGAGTGTTAATTAATATAACTTTGTTAGATATTTAAGTAAAAAATTTTAATTTTTTGTTAGACAATATTATTTATGTTTTATTCCAAATGTCTTTCTGTTGATCCCTGATTTTTTTGTTTCTTTTTCAAATTGATATTACGATACTTGGTTTAAAGGCTTCGTATAAAACGATCTATCGAATTTTCAAATAGTTCCTTAGGATCTCTATCTATAATATCAGGCGGCATGAAATGCATTATAGTTGATATTGTTCCGTTAACAAGGCATACCCAGTTAAACATAATTTCGCGTCCAAGTTTTTCATTATTATTTGCAACTTTTGCAAATATTGATTTTATCTCATTAATATTAGCAAGCATTTCTGAATTAGGCGAAGGGCGCTCTATGCTAAACATTAATTTGTACAATTCTTTATTCTTAAGCGCAAATTCCCAATGATTAACTGACAATAATCTTAATAATTCTTTTGGATCTGTTTCTCCCTGCGCGGATTTTTTGAACCCATCTGAAAGCATTCTGAAACCTGACAACATTAGCTCTTTTATAAGGTCTTCTTTATTTTCAAAATGTTCATATACGATTGGAGGAGTATATTCAATCTCGTCTGCTATTTTACGAATAGTTACTGAATGCCATCCTTCTTTAATGGCTATTCGTTTTGCCGCTTCTAATATGCTGTTCTTAACGGCTTCCCTATCTCTTATTTTTCGCTCTATATAACTCATTTAATCTATACTTGTTAAGTTTTCTAACATTGTTAGATGCAATGTATTTATTGCCCCTAAATATAGCAAGAGACTTTTTAGCGCCTAATTATTTCTTTGTTTTAATTTCAGTAGCGGCAATTCATGAATTACCGCTACTATCATTTCATTTTTGTAAACCATTTTTCAGGATTTTCAATAATTACTTTTACTTTAATAATAAAGATCGGAATGATGTTCCCCGCTCGACGCTATGGATATGTTTGTTTTCAACGATATTGTTCATAACATTTTTCACATCGCCATTATCAGATAATTCAATTACTCCGAATAAATGCTCACAGTTATGCGTACTATCGTTATAAAATATATCCTAGCTTGTGAATAAACATATCCCGTTAACCTGATTGAACGCCGATTATGATTTTCGGAATAGCTCACTGACGCTAAATATTAAAATTTTCAGTTTTAAATACTTTAGATGTTTTATGTTTTTAATCTAAAGCTTTCAACTCTTATTATCAATCATGTTTTTAGGCTGTTTTTATTTTTGTGGTATTTTTTGTTCCTTTGTATAAAAGTTAAAATAGTTATATTTTTGTTTGTACAGAAAAATCTAAAAAAGGGAAACATGAAATTAGCCGCTATTATTTTTGCATTATCAATATTTACATTAATATTCAATGGCTGTTCTGAATCAGTCGAACAAACTTTATACTCAGGCAATATAAATGTTCATGCGCCAATTACGCCGCCGCCGACGCATCTTGCAACAAAAGTTGAATCCGGAGCTTTAACAGTTTCTCCTCATTTTTATTTTAATTCTAATAAATCTATCGACGCCAGCACAGATAATCATTACAAAGCAGGAGTTATTCCAGGAGATACGAATAACTTTTATGTAAAAGATAAAAACCTTTCATGGAGTCAGCCAAACTCTCTTATTGGGGTTGACGTAGATTTGGCCTTAGGTAAAAGCTTCGCTTTATTTGGCGGCTTTCAATATTCAAACGCTGTTAAAAAAGATCTTCTTGGCGGAAATTTCGGCATTGGACTTTTTGAAACATATACTTCATCTGCTTTTCGCATTGACGGCGGTTGCACTTATCAGCAATACGCTTATACTGCGGCTACAATTGTTTACAATAAAACTATATTTGGAGGAGGGGGATCCAAAAGCGATATATATTATTTTGAAGACGATAAAGTAGAAATGAATCTTAATCCTTTTATTACGTTAACAATTAACTCCATTTTAACTGAACAGCCATTGAATTACTTTTTTACTTTCGGTTACTTTGGTCAAAATTTACTCGGCTTTAATCCTACCAGTTTATTCTCTCCTAGTTTCAATACTTTTGTTACAGATAAACGAGTCGACTGCGAATCAGCTTTTTTAATGCTGAATCCCGGCATCTATTATCAGTTTGACAACCATACCCGTTTTGTATTTGGAGTTAAAATTTTAGAAGAGACAAAGCTATCCTCTCCTTCGCAATGGATAGTTCTCCCTTCGTTTCAGTTCGATTTGCAATTGTAAAATAGCTTTAGGACAAAAAAAAAACAAGACTTCCACGTTTCAGAAAAACGCAGTCCTGCTTCTACAAGGAGCTTTCGCTCAAATTGTTTTTTATAGGTTCAGCGGAACAAAAACTTTTATATTGCCGTCATATTTTCTGAATACAAATGAATTAGACAAACGGAACAGAATTATATTAGTAATTTCGTTCCCTTTAGCTAACAAAAGTTGACCATTACTATCGTTTATATTTTCCGCTATGATCATTCCCGGTTTTAAGTCTTCAGCTGGAATTGACTTTAATACATATCCTTTGCCTTCCGAAGCGGTCGCCGATTTTAACGCCACCAAAACATTAGGATCATAATAGGATGAATGATCTTGCATTATTTTTAAAGCTTCAGGATTGCTAGCCCCATGACTAACAAGATTATCGTAATCGTCAACCACCTTAAGAATTCTGCCTATCAGAGGTATAGCTTCGCCAATTTTATTACGAGTAGTCCCGTCGCTTCCGTCATATCGTTTATGCTGATAAAAAATCGATTCTGCAATTTGCTCCAAACGAGGGATATTTTTCAGTAAAGTTTCTCCAACCAAAGGAAGCGAAAGCAACATTTGGTTTTCTTGTTCAGATAGCGCATTCCCTTTAAAAGCCTTGTCTAGAAGTTCAGGCGGAAAAGTTACTATGCCAATTTGAGAAAGCAAAGCCGCTATTTCTACTTCCCATATCTTCTCAAAATCCAACGCTTCGGCAACGCCGCGCGCAAAATTACGAAGCCTGGAAGCCTTGCTATAATACACTGGATTAACTGCGGCTAAAATGTCTGTAAGAACTTTTATAATTCCTTTAAGCGTTTTATCAAGCACTTCTCGTTCAACAGTAACCAGATTATATTGACTAATGCCTGCGTCAATAGCCGCCGCTAATATATCAGACTGACATGGCTTAGTTAGAAAACGAAAAATATTGCCTTCATTTACAGCTTTAACAGCCGTCTTAAGTTCAGCATATCCAGTAAGCATAATTCTTACAGTATCGGGCGAAACATTTTTAACCAAATATAAAAACTGAATGCCGTCCATTCCAGGCATTTTATAATCTGAAACTACAACTTTAATTTGTTTATCATGTTTAGAAAATATTTTTATCGCTTCATCAGGTTTTGAAACGTCTATAATATCATACTTATTTCTAAAGTTTCTTTTATAGCCGGAAAGAACATTTACGTCGTCGTCAAGAAGCATAATCAAATCATTCATTTTTATTTTCCTCTTTGGTAAAATTTCTTATCCATTTATTAATGGTAGACTCAATCATAAAATCCTCCATGTATGACTTATCAAGCAATTCGTTAGAAATAATGTGATCTGCCGCGTGAACAATTGTAAGAGGCGAAAAGCCTTTATTACGGCAATCTGAAGGTTTATGATGAAAGCATACAATTTCCACAAGCGTTTCCGGAAGCCCCCATATACCTAATAAATAAGCTCCTACTTCAGCATGTGAAGTATTATACACGGCATATTCAGCTTCAATAGAGTTGATATTAAACTCCTGCATTTGCTGTCTAACATTTTCTTCATAATCTTTAACCCGCCACATAACTAATTTCCCAATATCGTGCAGCAAGCCGCTAATGAAGGATTCTTCAATAAGCTTTTGATCGAGCTTTTCTTCCTTCGCAATTTCTTTAGATAAATTTGCAACGCGCAGACTTTCTTCCCAAAGCTTATGAATCTTTAAATTCAGCGTTTCGTCTAACGATTCTGAAAATAAATGCACCATAAGAACAAGCGATTTTACTACTTCAATTCCAAGGAAGTTAATTGCCTGCAACGGATCAATTATTTTTTGCGGAAATCCAAAAAAAGCCGAATTTACAACATGAAGAATTTTAGCCGTCATCATAATATCCTGTGAAATAATATCATCAATATTTTTAACCGACGGATTTTTTTTTCTCATCTCGTCTTCAATCTTAAGATATAATTCAGGTAGCGACGGTAAATTTTTTACCCCGTTAGTAAGTCTGATAATATTTTGATTATGAAGAATGGATTGAAGCGAATATACCTGCTCAATTATTTTTTGGAGGTATAGAGCGTCAATTGGTTTTGCAAGAAACTGATGAGTAACTTTTGAGGCTTTAAGAATTAGCTCTTTATCCGAATATCCTGATAGAATTATTCTTATAATATGCGGATACAACTCTTTAACTTTGGATAAAAGAGTAGCGCCGTCCATAATAGGCATGCGCATATCGGTAATAACAATATCAACTTCAGTTTCTTTCAAAATATTTAATGCTTCCATGCCGCTAAGAGCAAAGTACATTTGCCATTCATTCCTCATAGGATGGAGCATCCTTTTTAATCCGCTGATAATATTTTGTTCGTCGTCTACAAACAGAATTTTAAGTTTCATCTAACTAATTCCTTAGGAAATTGGCAATTTAATTGTAAACTCAGTTCCTTCGCCATAAACAGAATTAACAGAAATAAAGCCTTTATGTTTATTCACTATAATATCATGGCCTATAGCTAATCCCTGACCTGTTCCTTTACCAACTTCTTTCGTTGTAAAAAACGGGTCGAATATTTTTGAAAGGTTTTCAGGTTTGATTCCGTGTCCGTTATCGCTTATTTTGATTATAGCATAATCGTCTTTTACTAATGTTTGAACTCGTATCTTCCCTTTTTCTGTTGGTTCTTTACCAAGCTTATCCTCTATAGCATGAGCCGCATTTATTATCATATTAAGAATAACCTGATTGACTTCATCAAGAACGCAATTAATAAGAGGCAGATCGTGAGCTAAATCCGTTTCCAAATCTGCTACATATTTCCATTGATTTTTAGAAATTGTAATTGTTACTTCTATACCGTGGTTAAGATCAGAAAATGATTTCTCCTTAGAACTTGGATGCGCAAAATCTTTTAGCGCATGAACTATTTTATTTACTTTTCCTATGCCCACCTGAGTTTGTTCAATTGCCTGTGGCACTTCTTCCATTAAAAACTCAACGTCAAATTCCGATCTAGCGTTCTCTATTGCGCGTATAACTTCCTGCATAATATTCTGGTTGGCGTTCTCTTTCAATATTTCATCTATCTTTTGAAAATATTGTTTAAATGTTACAAGCGAATCTTTAAGAAAAGACGCATTGTCTCCAATATACTGCATAGGCGTATTAATTTCGTGGGCTATGCCCGCGGCTAATATTCCAACAGATTCCATTTTTTGCGAAATAGTGAGTTGCTTTTCTATTTCAACAATTTCGGAAATATCTCTTATTATACTTAAAAGAAGAGGCGGCATATTTTTTACACGCACATAAGAATTTGAAAGCTCAAGCCATATCATTTTACCGTTCCATAGTTCAAGCTTCATTTTAAAATGCGGATTTATTCTATTATTCTTAAATCTTTCTACAAAACTGTTTAATAAAGAGCCTTCTTTTTCTTCTTTATAAACATAGCTAAATAAGCGCCCAACAAGTTCTTCTCTGCTCTTTCCAACAATTGCGCAATATGAATTGTTTACCAAAATAGTTTTACCGTTTTCATCTACTAAGCGCATACCGTCAAAAGAATTTTCCCACAAAGCGCGGAACTGAATTTCTGAATTACGTATTTGCTCTTCAGCTTTTTCTCTTTCAGTAATGTCAATAAGCACTACTACATTTGCTTTTGCTCCTTTATAAAATATTGGAGAACCTCTCACAATAACCTGCAAAGTGCCGCCATCTTTTTTCCTTAATTCAATTTTGTAATCTGCAATTTTTTCGCCCCGGCTTCGTCTTTGTATGTTTTCGGCAACTATGCTGCACGATCTTTCATGCACTATAAAAAGCGCATCAGCGCCTATTACTTCTTCAGCCTTAAAACCAAGCTTAGTCTCAACTACGTTATTAATAAATATTATTTTCCCATCAGTATAAACCATAACTAAATCCGGAAGATATGTAATTAACTCCCTGTAACTGGTCTCGCTTTCAATCAGAGTTTTTTCGGCTTTTTTTAGTTCAGATATATCGTTTATTACCCCTATCAATCCGCCAATTGTAAGGTTTGAATTTAGAAACGGAGTGCGGCTTATGATTACATCGTGTAAATTTCCGTCAGGGTACGCTATTCTGTCTTCAAGTATTTGAGTTCTTTTTTGTTTTAAGATTTCGTCTTCTTCATAGTGAAATTTATCTATTCGTTCTCTTGGTAGAATCTCAAAAATAGTTTTCCCAATTACATTGTTCCTCCCAATCTTAAGCAGCTTTTCAAACGCCATATTTACGCCAAGGAAAACCCCTTTTGTATTTTTATAGTAGACTGGGTTAGGCAGCGAATCCAACAGTATATTATTTAAATCAAGTTTATACTTTAGATTGATTTGGTTTTTCTTCCGCTTGGTTATGTCTTCAATTAAAGCAGAATAATTTACTATTTCCCCTTCGTCATTTCTGGAAGCTGTAACCGAAGCTTCAACCCAACGGTATTCTGATTGAGAGATTAATAATCTGCATTCAATCTTAAAACCGTTTTTCATCCCGTTTGATAAATCAGTGATCTCTGCGCTAATTTTTTTAGCGTCGGCAGGATAAAACAAATTTAGAAATGCATTCCCTTTTGAAGAAAGGAAATCTTCAGCTAAATCATAAAGCTTAATATTACCTACAACTAACTTTGCAGGATACTTGTCTTCCGGAAGAAAAACAAAAACTAAATAGCCATTCCGTTTAATTACTTCATTTAGCAATTGCACGTGTTTATGAGCGTCCTGGATATATGGATCCAGATTCTCGATACCTTCATTCATATACTGCTTGCCCTCAGACATAATTTATCCTGATTAACGAATATGATGCGCGTATTTTACAAGTATTTTCTATTTTATAATTACTTCAACTTTTTAAATTTCTTTTTATTATAGTAATTAATTCATTTTTTGAAGCCGGTTTCAGAATTAAATCGTCCATCCCTATAGATTCCAGATTCATAGATTCATATTCTAATGAATAAGCTGTAAAAGCCACAATTGGAATATTTTTAAATCTTTCATCCGCTTTTATATTCTGAGCCAGATTTATTCCGTCGAGAGGTTGTTTCAAATTAATATCCATTAAAATCAAATTAACGGCATTTGTTTCAAGCTGTACTAAAGCTCCTTCAACTGTTGAAGACCCGATCACTTTATACTCTTTGCGCAGAAGAATCTTTGTCGTTTCAAAAATCTCTTCAATATCTTCAACTATCAAAATAACCGGCAAATCATTGTGAATAGCATCATTCATATTTTTACTTCGCTAATAGTTTATACGCAGTAATATAAAGAGTTCAGCTGATTATAAAAATTGGCTGAATAGATTAATTTATTTAAACAATTTTTCAAAAACAACTATTTTAATAAAACATTTTAACCGGAAATAGTAATTTGCCCTCTAACCGGAGTCTGTTCTTTACTTTATATTTTTTGTTCTACAATAATTCCGCTCTGATTTTCTTTACTAAAGTAATCTTTCCAATAGTTCACTTTATCGGATATTTTAAGAGTTTCAATATACTGTAAATCCAACGAGCCGGTACTGAATATATTATCGGCAATATGTATAATAGTTAAAGGGGAAAAGGCCATTGGATTTGAATTAGATGGATGATGATGGTAACACACAATTTCAATTAAGGATTCAGGCAACCCCCAAATACCCATTAAATAAGCTCCAACTTCTGCGTGAGAAGTCTGATAGAGCATATATTCGGCTTCTGTAGTTGTAATAGAATACTCGTTTTCAAGCCTTTCAATATCATGAAAATAACCTTTATGCTTCCACAAAACAATTTTTCCGATATCGTGAAGCAAACCGCCAATATATGTTTCTTCTATAAACTTTGGCTCGTTTGTTTCTTTTGAAGCTATCATTTTGGCTATTTTGGCTATTTTCAGGCTATGTTCCCATAGTTTATTTACATTATAATTAACCAAAGGCGAGGCGTCGTCGCTTGTAAAAAGATGCACCATGAGAACCAATGATTTTATTGTGCCAAGTCCTAAAAAATTTATGGCTTGCAAAGGGCTGATTACTTTTGCCGGCAGACCAAAAAAAGCCGAGTTTACAAGTTGCAATATTTTTACGGTCATTATTATATCTTTTGAGATATATTCTTCAATCTTTTTTAACGAGGGATTAACTTTATTTGTTTCTTCTTCTATTTTAAGATATAGCTCTGGCAATCCAGGTAAATCTTTTATCCCGTTGACAAATTTGGCAATTTCCTGGTTGTGAAGATAAGTCTGAAGCGAATATATTTTACTAATTTTTCTTTTTAGCTCTATAGCATTATCCGGTTTTGCAAGAAACTGGTGCGCATATTCTGAAGATTTTAGCATAAGCGCTCTTTCTGAGGGATCTGAAATCACAATTCTAATTATTGATGGAAATGATTCTTTTATCATTTCCAGAATTTTTATTCCTTCATTATCTGGTATATGCATATCTGCAATTACCATATCTACATTGTGATTATTTAATACAAGAACAACTTCATCGGCATTAACGGCAAAAAATATGTCCCAGTCCCCTTTTTCTGGTAGAAGCATCTTTCGGAGTGGGTTTAATATATTTGCAACATTTCCAATAATTAACAATCTGATTTTCATTTTGGGCCTGTACGGTTTAGAGTATTATCGACTATTTTACAGAATATTTTATTGCTCAGACTTTTCTTTATTGAAATAAATAGAATATATACATGAAAAGCAAGCGAAGTCTGCTTTATACTGTAAAATTTTTTTATAACAACTCGCGTAAAAAAAAACCCATCCAGATTATTCGGGATGGGTTTTAGTATTAACGGAGCTACTTTATTTCTATAATTTTCGGTTTTACTCTTTCATGTTTTGGCAAGCGGATATTTAACTGTCCATTTTCCATCTTAGCTTCAATACGCGTATCGTCAATACTATCGGAAATATTAAATTTCCTATAGTAGTTTCCAATTGCCGATTCATTAAGAATATATCTCTTATCCATCATTTCTTTGAACTTAATCTTACCGAAAATAACAAGAGACCCGTCTTCAATATTAATTTTAACGTCCTCTTTATTCAGCCCTGGCATATCTGCCGTTAACATATAATCGTCTGCGGTTTCATATATATTCACTGCCGGAGCATAACAGCATTCATTCCCGATAGATTTTTCCCATGACTGGGAACCGTTCTCTTCAACCTTTACTAATTCTTTATTATCGTCCATTTCATACCTCCGAGTAATTTAATCATTTCTTAATAACGTTTATTGTTATTATTTCTTATCATTATCATCAACTACTTCATAGCTTGCATCCTGAACTTCCTTTTCGTCGCTCTTAGGAGCAGCGCCAGAAGCCGACTGCTGACCGTCTGCATTTTGACCATTAGCGAAGTCTTGAGGATTAAATCCTGCTGCGCCTGGGTCGCCGCCAGGCTGTTGACCTGGATTAGCCTGAGAATACATTTGCGAAGCTAATTCGTTCCATACTTTATTAAGGCCTTCAGTGGCGGCTTTAATCTGATCCGAATTATTTGTAGCTAAAGCGTCTTCAACTTTTTTGATTTCCGTTTCTAATTTAGCTTTAGCTTCGGCTGGAATTTTGTCTTTCAGCTCTTCAATCTGTTTCTTGGTCTGGAATACAAGACTATCAGCCTGATTTTTAATTTCAACGCTTTCTTTCTTTTTCTTATCTTCAGCCGCATGTTCTTTAGCGTCGTTTTTCATTTTATCAACTTCGTCGCTTGAAAGACCGCTTGAAGAAGTAATTCTGATGCTTTGTTCCTTGCCAGTAGCCTTATCTTTAGCGCCTACGTGAAGAATACCGTTAGCGTCAATATCAAATGTAACTTCAACCTGAGGAATGCCTCTTGGAGCAGGCGGAATTCCGTCAAGGTGGAATCTGCCAAGCGTCTTGTTATCGGCCGCCATAGGTCTTTCACCCTGCAATACGTTAATCTCAACCGACGGCTGGTTATCAGAAGCGGTAGAGAATACCTCGCTCTTCTTTGTAGGGATAGTAGTATTAGCGTTTATCAAGGTAGTCATTACTCCTCCCATGGTTTCGATGCCAAGAGATAAAGGAGTTACGTCTAATAAAAGAACATCCTTAACGTCGCCTGTTAAAACGCCTCCCTGAATAGCTGCGCCAACTGCTACAACTTCATCAGGATTAACGCCTTTGTGAGGTTCTTTGCCAAATATTTTTTTAACTAATTCCTGTACCATTGGAATTCTTGTCGATCCGCCTACAAGAATGACTTCGTCAATCTGAGATACATTTACAGCAGCGTCTCTCAAAGCTGTTTCGCATGGGATTCTTGTTTTTTCAACAAGATCGTCTATCAACTGTTCAAATTTCGCTCTTGAAACATTTATGTTTAAGTGCTTAGGACCGTCCTGAGTAGCGGTAACGAACGGTAAATTTACGTCTGTCTGAGCCGAAGAAGACAATTCAACTTTAGCTTTTTCTGCCGCTTCTTTAAGTCTCTGTAAAGCCATAGGATCTTTTCTTAAATCAATTCCGTCAGTTCTTTTAAATTCATCAGCTAAAAAGTCAATAAGTCTCTGGTCAAAATCGTCGCCGCCTAAGTGGCCGTCGCCGTTAGTCGATTTAACTTCAAATACGCCTTCGCCAAGTTGAAGAACCGAAACGTCAAAAGTACCGCCGCCTAAATCATAAACTGCAACAAGCTGTTCTTTCCCTTTTTTATCCAAACCATAAGCAAGAGCGGCCGCAGTAGGCTCGTTGATTATTCTTCTTACCTTTAATCCTGCAATTTCTCCAGCGTCTTTAGTAGCTTGTCTTTGGGAATCGTTAAAATATGCAGGCACCGTAATAACAGCCTCGGTAACTTCCTGACCTAAATACTCTTCCGCTGTTTTCTTCATTTTCTGCAAAGTCATGGAGCTGATTTCCGGAGGAGAATAAACTCTATCTCCAATCTGTACTCTTGCCGAACCATTATCGCCAGAGATTACTTCATAAGGGACTTTTTTCATTTCTTCGGTAACTTCGTTCAAACTTCTGCCCATGAATCTTTTAATAGAGAACACGGTGTTTTTAGGATTTGTAATTGCTTGTCTTTTTGCAGGCTGCCCCACTAAGCGCTCGCCTGTTTTTGTAAAAGCAACCACCGACGGAGTCGTTCTGCCGCCTTCGGAGTTAGGTATTACTACCGGATCGTTTCCTTCCATTACGGAAACGCAGGAATTAGTAGTGCCTAAATCTATTCCTATTATTTTTCCCATTATCAGACTTCCTTATTTTATATTTAATTTGGGGCGGTTTTACCGCCCCGGTTTAATTCAATTGTTAATTATTTAATTTCAATGTTTTTTTCTTTAGCCGTTTTTGGCGCGGCTTTTTCTAACGCAATTTTTAGAATTCCATTTTCAAAAGCGGCCGAAACCTTATTTGAATCTACTTCAACCGGCAATGTAAAACTTCTGGAAAACGAACCGTAAGCTCTTTCTGTTCTGTGAAAGTTCTTATCTTTCTTTTCTTCTTCCTGTTTCTTTTCGCCGCTTATTGTAAGCACGTTGTCTTCTAAAACTATTTTAAGATTTTCTTTTGCTATCCCAGGAACTTCGGCATCAACAAATATATTTTTTTCGTCCTCAGAAATATCTATTTTTGGATGATAAGTTAAATTCATGTCGAAATTGATTGCTGGAAAATCTCCAAATAATTTTTGCATCCTGTTGTTAAAGCCTTCAAGCTCTTTCAAGGGTTCAAATCTTACTAGTGTCATTTTCTTTCTCCTTTTAATTATCATTTAACTGTCTTTAGCTTATCAAGCATCGTGCCAAATTGATTTTGTTTGTTATCTTGCTGTTTTTTAACTAATTTCACATCAATTTTTTTTTGGCGCTTGACAAACTGACATTCTTAGCTGCCATTATGACAAGATGACATCACTTTTGTCATATTTACAGACATTTTTACATTTATGAGGATACTATGTTCAATATAGAAGAATTCGATTTAAAACTTGACTCCGATTATATAGGAAGAAATTTTGTGATAATTGAGGAATTAGATTCTACTAATGCCTTTTTGCTCGATAAAACCAAACAATTTAACGAAAACGGCACTGTTGTTTTTGCGGAATCCCAAACTCAGGGACGAGGCAGAAAGGATCGCGTTTGGCAAAGCGCGCCTGGGTTAAATCTTACTTTTTCTATTTTACTAAATAAAAAAGGAAATATCCCGGAATCTTTGAGCCTTCTTAATCTTGGCGTTTCATTAGCCGTAGCTAATTCGCTCGAAAATCTTTATAACGTAAAAACGCATCTTAAATGGCCTAATGACGTTTTGATTAATGATAAAAAAATTGTTGGAATACTTTCCGAGTCGGTTTCGCAGGGAAGCAAAATTGAAAGAGTTGTAATTGGAATTGGAATAAACGCTAACCAGACTTACTTCCCCGATGATTTTGGCATTCCTCCAACTTCATTAAAAATTGAAACAGATCAGACTATTGACCGCGAACGATTGCTTGCAGAAACCCTTATTAATATAGAGGATATCATTAAGCGCATTAATGAAAGTCCGGCTACTGTAGTGCAGGACTGGAGATCGAAGTGTAAAATGATTGGCGATAATATTATGATTACCGACGGCGAGAATACTAAATCCGGTATTTTTGACGATATTGACGAAGAAGGATTTTTACTCCTTAAAAGCAGAAGCGGCAGAATTGAAAAAATCCATTACGGAGACGCAAGCGTTAGATGAATTTATTAGCGGTAGACATTGGCAATACAAGAATAAAAGCCGGACTTTTTTTAGATGAGGTTCTTGATTCGGTAAACGTATTTTACAGCCTTAACGAATTAACGGATTATATATTCTTAATAAAAAACGTTAAGCATATCGCCGTGTCTTCTGTTGTGCCGGCGCTAACCGAAGAGCTTACCAGCGCGCTTAAAGAACGCGCTGATATCATCCCTTTTATTATTACGTCTGACAGCCGGTTCAGCTTCTCGCTTAATTACGATACTCCCGACTCATTAGGGATTGATAGAATCTGCTCCTGCGAAGGAGCTTTGGAGTGTATAAAACAAAACAAAAAAGAATTTAATAAAGACTATTTTATAGTCACGACGGCTTTAGGCACTGCGACCACTGTTAACATTGTAAAAAACGGAACCGAATTTATAGGCGGCGCAATAGCGCCCGGCTTATTTACAATGGCTGATTCGTTAAGCGATAATACTGCAAGGCTCCCCAATGTTGAATTTACTTCATACGAAGGAGTTATTGGAAATAACCCTGTAAAAGCGATTGAGTCTGGTATAATTAACTCTACTTTGGGTTTGTATTACATGGTCTTTGAAAATCTATACAGCCAGTATTCGGCTCAGGATATATTTTTCTTTATTACAGGGGGCAATGCAAAATACATTACGCCTCATTTAAAATTAAATTATACTCATATAGACGAATTAGTTTTATTAGGTATAAAAGCAGTTTTTGAAAAGAATAAGAATGATGACTGATAAAAACATATATTTTGATAATGCGGCGACTACTCCGCTACACCCTAAAGTAATAGAAAAAATGCTTCCGTATATGAACGAGTATTTCGGCAATGCGTCGTCTATTCATTCCTTTGGTCGTAAAACAAGAGTAGCGGTGGAAGAAGCACGTGAAGAAATTGCAGGGTTTATAAACGCAAGCCCTGGCGAAGTTTATTTTGTAAGCGGCGGCACAGAAGCTAATAATTTTCCCATACTCGGCATAGCAAGATGTAACCGGGATGAAACTGGCAAAACCGGAATTTATACTACCGCAGCCGAACACTTATGCGCGCTTGCCTCTTGCGATCAATTGGCTAAAGAAAATTTTGACGTGAAAGTATTGAAGGTTAATAGCGATTCCATCCTTGACCCCGATACTCTTAACGAAAACCTCAACGATAATGTTTCGCTTGTTTCGGCTATTCATATAAATAACGAAACTGCCGCGGTGAATGATTTATGCGAGCTTAATAACCTTGTTAAAAACAATGGCGCATATTTCCATTCTGACGCCGTTCAGTCGTTTGGCAAAATTAGAATTGACGTTAAGTCGCTGGGGATTGATTCACTTTCGTTTACGGCGCACAAAATTAACGGTCCCAAGGGAATTGGAGCAGTTTATATAAAAAGCGGAACGCCTGTTTTCCCAATTATATATGGGGGCTCGCAGGAAAGAAACAGAAGAGGCGGAACAGAAAACACAGCGGCTATTGTGGGTTTTGCGGAAGCCGTTAAATTAGCAAATGAGAAAATGGATGAAACATATACTCATCTTGCCAAGCTGAAAAGCTTTATTGTTAACGGTATTAAAAATATAGATTCGCAGGAAATAAAGATAAACTGCGAAGAGTCGCCTTTCCCTTATATCCTTAGCTTTACGCTCAACAGCAAAGCGTATAACAACGACGCAGAAGCGATGTTAATGTATCTTGATATTAATGGAGTAGCCGCGTCAAACGGTTCAGCCTGCTCTTCCGGGACGCTAAAACCGTCGCACGTTATCTTAAACATGGGAGTTTGTAAAGAAGACGCCGGAGGTACAATCCGATTGTCGTTTGGATATCAGAACACAATTAATGAAGCGGAATACTTCCTCGAGGTCCTTTCCCGCATGGCGAATAAATTTAAGCTTTGAAACAAAGAAAAAGCCGCAGATCGAATATCCGCGGCTATAATTTTAAATTTTATGCTTTAACTATTATGTTATCAATGAGCCTGGTCTTGCCTATTTTACAGGCTACAAGCAAATAATACTCAGTTCCATCTTTAAGTTCTTCCTGAACGCTGTATGATTCAACGTCTACGATCTGTACATAATCAAGCTGAGAAGAACTGATTGAAGCGATTAATTTTTCCATCTCTTTAAGAATAATAGAAGCTTTGCGTTCTCCTTTTCCAATAAATTCTTTTCCTGTTTGTAGCGATTTATTTAATACAAGCGCGTCTTTTCTTTCCTGTTCAGAAAGGAAAATGTTTCTTGAACTTAACGCTAAACCGTCATTTTCTCTTATTAGCGGGCAGATTTTAATTTCGACGTCCAATTTCAAGTCGTTGACCATTTGTTTGATTACAGCGCATTGCTGAGCGTCTTTCTGACCAAAAAAAGCATAGTCTGGCTTTACGCAGTTAAAAAGGATCGAAACAATTGTAGCTACGCCTCTAAAATGAATTGGGCGGGTTTTACCTTCAAGTATTTTTGAAATATTTTCTACTTCAACATAAGTTTGATAGTTTTTAGGATAAATAGTTTCAGGATCAGGAATAAAAACAGCGTCTACTCCCTGCTCAAATAATAATTTTACGTCTCTTTCAATATCGCGCGGATACTGATTGTAATCTTCATTAGGCGCAAATTGGGTAGGATTAACAAAAATAGAAACGACAGTATAATCTGAAATATTTTTTGAATTTTTTACAAGAGACATGTGTCCGCTATGAAGATAACCCATAGTAGGCACAAGTCCTATAGTTTTTCGTTCGCTTTTACATCGCGAAGCAAAAAGCTGCATATCTTTAATGTTAGTAATGGTTCTGATGACGTCCTCAACTGAAATAATTTAAGAGATGAGATATTTGGGATTTCAAATCTTTACGGGAAACGACCATATCTATAAACCCGTGTTCCAGAATAAATTCCGATTTTTGAAATCCTTCAGGTAAGTCTCTGCCAATAGTTTGTTTAATAATTCTGGGGCCTGCAAATCCAATCAAAGCCTGCGGTTCGGCAATATTAACATCGCCCAGCATAGCAAAGCTTGCGGTAATTCCGCCAGTGGTTGGATCTGTTAGAATGGAAATGTAAGGGATATTAGCTTCGGCAAGTTTTGCAAGGCGACCGCTTGTTTTTGCCATCTGCATTAACGAATACGCGCCTTCCATCATGCGCGCTCCGCCGCTTGCGGCTATAATAATTAACGGTAATTTATGTTTATACGCCCTATCGGCAAGTCTGGCAATTTTTTCGCCTACTACAGAACCCATGCTTCCGCCTATGAATTTAAAATCCATACAGCCAAACGCAACGTCCTTTCCGTCAATTTTGCCCGTCCCGGTAAGTATAGCGTCGTTTAATCCCGTTTTTTTTATAGTTTCTTTTACTCTATCCGAATATTTTTTTGTATCGGCAAATTCAAGAGGATCGGCAGATCTCATTTTCTTTTCTGTTTCTTTAAATGTTTCCTTGTCTAGCAATACTTCTACATACTGGCTGCTGCCAATCCTAAAATGATAATTACATTTAGGACAAGTCCACATGCTCAAATCGAGTTGTTTTTTATGAAGTATTTCGCTGCAACCCGGGCATTTTTCCCACAGTCCGTCCGGCAAATCAATAGCCTTGGACGTATCAGTGGATATATTTTGTTTAGCTCTTTTAAACCAAGACATTTTTTTACCTATTTATTAATATCTGCCGATATTGTTAATATCTTAACATGATGATCCGGATCGTTGGAAATAACAGTTATAGTTTTATTTGTTTTACCCGACTTAGCCGATGAATCAAACTCAACCTTCAAGGTTCCTTTTTCACCGGGAGCGAGAATTTTATTATCTACAACAGCCGCGGTGCAGCCGCAGGAAGTCATAATATTAGAAATTTCCAGAACTCCTTCCCCCTTATTGAAAAAGTCAAAAGTATAAGTTAGCAGTTTGCCTTCCTTAACAACGCCAAAATCATGATCGCTTTCGTTAAAATACAATACCGGGACCTTTGTTGTAGTAGGCTCTAAAACGACAGAGTTTATCACAAGATCGAATTCTGGGGTTTTAGGATCGTTAGACGAAACCATAATATGCTTTGTCTGCTTTCCCTTTTTACCTGTTGAATTAAACGTAACCTTCAGATCTGTTTTTTCTCCAGGAAGAATTTCCTTCTTATCCGTTACTGCGGCAGTGCAACCGCATGACGCGCGAATATCCTTAATCTTAAGAGTGTCGTCGCCATCGTTGGAAAGCTGAAAAACAAAAGTAACGGTATCGCCTTGTTTTATATTTCCAAAATCGTGAGACAGTTGAAGCGCCGAAATTTTCGGTCCGAATAACTGCGCAAAACTTAACGATGTAAATAAGATAAATGAAAAGATGATATTTCTAAACATTTTTTGCTCCTTTAATTAAGAACTCTTTTATATAATCGGGTTCAAAATAATCAAATTCCTTCAGGATTTTTTCTTTGCCAAACAGTTTTGCCCATTTAGCAATATACAAAGGTTTAGGGAAAGATATATCCCTGATTTTATTATCAATAACGGCATTACCAAAAATAAGTTCCCTGCCGCTTAGTTTTTTTACTTCGGTTAACGGAACAATTTTTAATGGATCAATCGTTATAAAATTATCTTCAGTCTTTTTGAATTTTTGAAGGTATACTTCGTCGGTGTTTACTTTATTAGCCACATAATATTCTGCGTCAAGCGGCAGATAACAGCTAATTTCCAAAGCGATAGCCTCAAAAGTAGGAACTGGCAAAATGGGAATATTCAGCCCTGCAGCCATTCCCTTAACCGCGGAAAGCCCTATTCGCAGCCCTGTGAAGGAACCTGGACCGTTTGAGAAAGCAATGTAATCAATTTTATTTGCTACTGCTCCTGAAGAGGTTATTACAAAATCAATTATATCGAATAGTTTTTCGGAATGTATGTTCTTATTATTTATACTAATTTCATAGTATTTTTCATCTGAATAGTAAATAGCCGCGCCGCATTGTTTGCCGCTGGTTTCTACTACTAATATTGGTTTATCTTCTTCCATTTTTATTTATTTCAATTACCCTGGTATTATCTTCATTTAACGTTAATTTCACTTCAATTGTGTTAGAAGGCAAAACATCCGGAAACAATTCCGCCCACTCTATAAAAACAATTGAATCAGCGTCGTTAATATAATCATTAAAACCAATATCATAAAGTTCATTTACTTCATTAATTCTGTAAAAATCAAAATGGTAGATTTTTTTTTGTCCGGTATATTCGTTAACAATAGCAAACGTGGGCGAACTTGCGTTTTTTATGCCAAATATTGCCGCTATTTGTTTAACAAAATAAGTTTTACCTGCGCCAAGATTTCCATTAAGACAAATAACGTCTCCTTCCGAAATTATTTTGGCAAATTCTTCCGCTACTGAATTGGTTTCTAATTCAGTATTTATTTCTTTCTTAAATGGCAGTTCCATTTCTACGCCTTCGGTTCTAAGGTTATAACAGGCAATATCATTTCTTCCATAGATATTCCGCCGTGTTGAAAAGTATCTTTATAGTAAGTAAGATATTTATGATAATCCGTTGGGTATACAAAATAATAATCTTCTTTAGCTATAATATAATTAATTGTAACGCCTCTTCTAGGCAGTTTATAATCGTCAGGGTTCTTAATATAAACGGCGTTTTTCTCGTCTGCCTTAAGATTCCTTCCATATTTAAACCGCAAGTTAGTAGAAGCTTCTCTATCCCCCAGCACTTTAGCTCCACGTAATGAACGAATGCTGCCGTGATCGGTTGTAATAACTATTTTAACATTCTTCATATTGGCTATCGCTTTAAATGTAGCAAGCAAAGATGAATGAGTAAACCAGCTGTTTGTTAACGATCTGTAAGCGGCTTCGCCAGGAGCAATTTCTCTTAAGAGATCAGAATCAGACCTGCCGTGAGCAATCATATCAAGAAAGTTAACTACTACGGCGGTCAACTGATTATTCTTATATGACATTATATTCTGCTCAAAACTCCGGCCTACTTCAGGATCAATAATTTTTATATACTTTAGTTCGTTTCTAAGTTTAATTCTTTTTCTATCAAGCATTAATTGAAGCAGCTCTTTTTCATATTTATTCATGCTTCTTTCATCCGCTTCATCGTCGCCGGTAGCCCAATACTGCGGATAATTTTTTTCAATATCCGAAGGGAATAAACCCGCAAACAGGGCGTTCCTTGCATAAGGCGTAGCAGTAGGCAGAATTGCAAAATAATAATCTTTTTCAATTTTGAAATCGTCTACTAAATGCTTTTCCATTGTAAGCCATTGATCAAGACGCAGGCAATCGATAACAAAATAAAAAACCGTTTTATCTGAATTTTGAATATGCTTTAGCACGTAATTGTCCGTTATTTGCGGCGTCATCAAAGGCGTGTCAATATCGCCAAGAGAATTTATCCACTTGGTATAATTCCTTTCAACAAATTTTGAAAATTCTTTATTGCATTCTTTCTTCTGCTCTGTAAGAGATTGCTGAAGCCCAATTTCAGGATGCATGTCAAGTTCCATTTCCCAATTCACCAATTTTAGATAGACTTCTATCCACTCCGCATAATCCATCTCGCTTAATAATGAGCGAGAAATATCGCTGAAGTGCTGCAAATAATCTTTTGCGGCAAACTGTCCTGTTATTCTTTTTCCTTCAAGAATTTTTTTACAAACAAGAAGCACCTGACTAGGATTTACAGGTTTTGTAAGATAATCGGATATCTTGCCTCCTATAGCCTCGTCCATCAGAGTTTCTTCTTCGCTTTTAGTAATCATCACAACCGGAATATTAGGATTTATTTCTTTAATTCTAGAAAGAGTTTCCAAACCTCCCATTCCGGGCATCATCTCATCAAGAAACAACAGGTCGTATTCTTTTTCTTTTACAGACGAAACGGCGTCGACGCCATTAGTAACAGTATCTACATCGTAACCTTTTTCGCTCAGAAAAATTATGTGAGACCGAAGAAGTTCAATTTCGTCGTCTACCCATAATATTTTTTTCTTTTTCATATAATCTTTTCCTTTTTAATAAAACTCTTATCTCGCGCGTTACTTTAGTTAATCGAAATAGTTACGTCCAAACCTGCTTCATTAGTAGTAGTTGCCGTTAGTTTTGAAGTTCCTTCCGGCTGCCTTGAAGTCCGTTTATAATAAACAGAAAGAGTTACTTTAGAACTAATTACGTATTTTATACGCGGTTCCAAAGAAGTGCCGGTATTTATTTCCTGCGGAGTTCCATCTTCCGTAAAATCAGTAAAATCATAATTTACATTGGAAGTTTTTGTATTAGTATAAGTAAACGAGAAGTCAAAATCATTTTTCAGAGATAACCCAAAGAACGGAATTTCAAATCCTGATTTCGAATATCCAATTGTTATGCCTATATCTCTTGTAAAAGATTCAACAATTGTTTGCGTTGACGATCCAAGAGAATAATCGCTCTTTGTATTACAGGTTATTTTTCCGTTAAAATTACCATCCCAAAGAGATTTAAACGTCATACTAATTTCTAATAAAGGAGAAAACGCATATGTTATTCTCTGAGATTGCGTTTCTTTAGTGCCGTCATTATCAATCTTCCAGCCTTCCGTATAATCGGCGCTATAAGCGTGATTAATAGAAACTTTTTGAGTAAAGCTCTTAAAGAAAGAATACTTCTCCAATCCATCCCAAGTTAACCGCCAGTTAGGCCTTGGAATATACTTAACCACCTCGTTAAGGAACTTCAACTTTGAAAAAACCGGCATGGTTTCAAAACCATTAACAAAAGCGTCAGATAAATCCGCATTTGTTTTATTAGCCGATTCATTAAAAAGCTGATTAACCTTTTTTATGCCGCTCTTAAAAACGCTAAACATTAATGTAGGCGGCAAAGATAAAAACGAACGGTCTAATGTTCCAGTCGTAGTAATTCCAACTCCGGAAACATTTCCAAAATTATCAGTATTAAAACTGGTAGCCTTTTGCATACTCCAGCCAATCTTCCAGTTTACGTCTACTTTTGCTCCATCCCACAATGGTTTGGAAGTTTTTAGTTCAACATTATTTGACTGAGAAAAATTATCTGCAAGCGTAGCGTTATGCGCTCTTGCGCCGACATCGTTGCTTAACCCAAGTATATATGCCTGCTTGGGACCGTCATTTACATTATATGAAATACCCAAAAAGTTTTTAGACCCGTTTCCTTTGCCAAGTATGCCGGAAGACCTCATAGAATTACTTTCATTAAACGAAATTCCAATATTTTCATAATCAAAAAGTATGATACGAGCTAATGCACGCGTCATATAAAAGGCTTTTGCATATATTGGCGTTTTCTTAATCATAATAGTCGTATCAGGCGTTGAAGCTGCGCGCTGCAAAGTATCCGTTCTTGATCTTTTGAGGGAATCCAGCGCTATCTTTCTTAACGAATCAGGCATATTCCTAAACATCAAAGAATCAGGAACAGTAGTTTGCGCCAAATGCTTCATACCGCCGCCGCCAGGAGGAGGATTTCCATTTGGATTATCTTCTCTACGCCTGCCGCGCGATTGCCCTTCCGGGAAACCTGGATTTTGCCTGTTATCCGATCCGCCGTTTGTAACTTCTTCGCTTGGAAATAACGGAGCCGTCAGATCTTTCCATCTCAAAGTAGTAGCAAAGTTCAATTTCGATTCATATCCTGCGCTTCTACCAACGGTATCGGCTGTAAAATCAAAAGCCCAGGAATATCTGACAGTATATCCGGCAGATAAAGTAAAGAATTTATTCAGGTTCCACAAATTTGGCAATTGAGGATTTGTTTTTATGTCAATATTCTGACTATAACTGTAATCTCTGCCAAAAAATACTCCGGATAAAATCTCATTCCAAATTGATTTTTCGCTTCTTTCTTTATTGTATGCGTCTGTCTCAAGAAACGCTAAAGAAGAATTTACGTCAACGCTGTATGAAGTAGTTAAATTTAACAAACCGCCGTCTGTCATTTTCCAGCTAAAAGAGCATCCTCTTGTTGTACCAAAATCACGAGTTATACTTTCGTAAGGGTCGCTGCTTGACGTAGCTCTAGTAATTGAATAATTTCTATTTCTTTTAGCCGTAATATCAGCCGAAAAATTCTGCGGCGTAAAATATACTTTTGCGTTTCGGTATTGCGGGAATAACGCCAACAGCCTTCCTAATACAGGAATATTAGCCGGATAGAAATATAAATCGGGGCTAAAATTAACGCTGTAATTCATGTTTGCGTTCCAAACCCACGAGCTGTTATTTAATACTGTTGGGCTTCGGCTAAACGCCTTATTATAATTAAAGCCAAATGTTAAAGCGTTAAACGAATCCCTTATGAGCCAATAATCCGAAGGGAGTTTTAATTTAATGCCGGATGAACTCCAGCTATCAGAAACCGAAATAGTCTGCGTATTTCCTATCAAATCACTTGCTGCTTTAGAGGCCTGCGATTCTGTATAACCAAGTTTCAGATCAGCTTCTTTCAAGTTCTTTGCTGCTTCCTCAACGCTTATATCGCTACCTGGAATATACTGCGGTTTAGCAATAGACTCAGTATGCGAGAACGTAAGTTTTAGATTTCCCCCCTGCATATTAAAAGGCAGTATTTTCAAAACATCTAAGTCGGCAGAAACGCCCCAGCTTCGGGAGTCGGTTCTTGACCCAAATCTGCTTGCAAGCGTATGGAAATTAGGATCCGTACGGCTTATGTTCAGGTTAACATTCATTATATCCGCCAGCTTGATAGAAGTCGAGGCGGTATAAGCCCACCCGGGCGTATCGTCCGCATCTACTACTCTTAATTCATCTACATAAACGTCGCCGATTATTTTTACGCTGTCTTTTGTCGTATTTGTTATACCAATAATAAGAGTTTTCAAAGATTGCAAAGACGGATTGCCTTTTACCACATAGTAATTCCCCGGCTTTCCTGCCACGGCAAGGGAATCCCGCTTAGTCGAGTTTGAAGCTCGAGTTTGCTTGATTGTAGTTAAATCCTTAAACGTAATACTTATTTCATTCCAGTCTGCCTGTACTGGCTGTCTGTATTCATAATAGTTGCTCGTATCAGTTCCAAATCTAAAATAAACTTCTGCATTGTGATTGTTAACGTCTTTATAATAAGAAACGCCATTATGATAAAACTGTTTGTCTTTATCGCCCCAGATGAATAGTTTCATCTGTTTGTAACTAAAAACATCTAGGGTTTTAGTTAAATACTTTACAATCTCTCTGCTTGAGTCCGGCTTCAACTCATTCAGAGTCAATTTAAGCGATTGTTCATTTTTATATATTACATTATCCGGATTACTTTTATCCGCCTCTCTCTGAACTCCCGGCGGGCTGGAATAAGAACTGTTATCTTCAATATTAACGGTTGAAAGCTGCATAACAGTATCCGAAGTTATAGCCTTAAGCCACTGGTTTCCGGCGAAATTAAACTCTACGAATTTTAAATGGACTATCTCTTTAGCATTTTTAACATATACTCTTACAGTTTGTATATTTGAAAAACTCGGAGCTCCAACAGATTTCTGATAATCTTTTAATGGAATTCTGTACATGCGCCACCCGTTTGCAGAAACTGCATCAGCGACTAAAAATTTATTTTTTGAGGTGTCTTTGCTTATTGGCACTTCATATTCATAATAACTATTGGCCACATCAAGACTGTTATTGCCATTCAAATCTTCAGTATTGCAATAATTGCCCAGAGCCTCAGTCGCGGTTCTATTTCCTTGCGTTCCATTATAGTGCAAATAATCATCAGGATTTCCAGAATTAGCTACGCCATTAGCCCAGTTATCATGAGCCGGGTCGTCAGTATCGCCATTAGGATGGTTTGTACGTTCTGTAACGTCAAGCTCATTATCTAATCCCGTATCTTCAGCGTCGTTATCAATAAGACCATTTGCATTTAGATCTTCAGTATTTAATTTTAAATCCGGTATTACATCCTCGCTCACCTGCCCGATATCTATATAAAACTTATTATCGAGGTTTTTAGAATCACCAGTATTAAGCCAAAACTCAATGTACTCTATATTTTCATCAGTCAAATTGCTTGCAGTAGAAGACACAGATTTCATCATGCCTCCCCAGCTTAATTCAGGAGACGTAGTTAACGGCGTTTTTTGGTAATTATAAGCTCCTGGAATCGTAGGTCTAAATTCAAAATCAAGCACAGTCACCTGCTGACTACTAGACGATATGCTCTTTTTCGGCCATATTTGAGTATCTGTCACCTGTGAAGGTATTCGATTATACCAAAAAGCCTTGCCTTTATAATTCATCTGAACCAGCTTATCAGAATCTGCAATTACCGGCAAACCTTCAGGCACGCTTATATCCTTCCACGAAGAAAAAGTGACCCCGATGGGAATAGTTTTAGTAGAACCTTCAAAATCGTCTATATAGGCTATACTTTTCCCCTTATCGGAAGCTATTGTGCTTTTTTTAGTATTCGGATCGGGTTTCATGTAGGCAACTTCGCCTGTAAACGAAACAGAAGATTTTTCTTTTGTAGAAACTACATTATCAAGCATTTTTGTTACTAGCGGCAAATCTGCCGATGTGGAAAGATCAAGCCCAAACATAGTGTTGCTAATAGGCTCTTCCCCCAGTCTTACTTTATCTGATAAAGTCTGCTGCGTAAGATTTAATATAGAAAAGCCGAGCTTGGTCTTGGGGCTAAAATCGAACACTCCGCGTGCGCCGACAAGTGTTTTTGAAGCCAGCTGGAATAAATCATTTTGTTCATAAGATATTTTTAAATTGGCGTTAGGCACTAAAGCGGCTTCATTTTTTATCGTCAGTTGCCCTACGTTATAATCCATTACATAATCAACTCCAGCGGTCAGCACACGACCATCTAACGTGACCTTAACCGAATTTTCTACGATATTATAGCCAATAGAAAAAGAAGACGAAGACGAACCTGAATATTGCCCAACAATTATAAACTTATCTTTTGAAGTCTGTTGACTTGCCACAGTATAAGTGCTATTATAAACTTCGCTAAATTTCAGGGAATCAAAAGAAGCGGGGATATTATCGCCAAAAGGCTGTAAATAAGGGAAAATTATTTCGCCCGTCGACGTATTTATTTGTCTGTAAGTATCAAAGTCAAATGCTCCATCAGGATTTGCAGAACCTGTTGCATCTACTTTATCTAATCCAAACGCCTGAATCAGTTTTAAATTATTTAAAGTTGATAATGAATCTACCCCTTCTTTAACATATTTAATATCTAAAGTAAAACCGTCTTTATTAATACTACGCCCGCCAATTGGGTAGATGTTTTTAAGCATAAGCTTCCACGCAGTAGTATATTGCGGCTGAAGATTTGCAGGTTTTATTAATTTAAGAATTAATCTTGTAGAATCTGTCGATTTAGTAGTAGTGGCAGGTTCGCCATAGTACATATCGTCATCGGAACTTGATTTATCGTTCCAAAGAATATTATACGAAACTGCTATAAC
>WSSedL1CaDRAFT_10000043_pt1 | contig 70204 bp, 66 predicted proteins | sample WetSurSL1Cattail_FD_9464 | JGI IMG/M metagenome (IMG submission 9464)
GGAGCCGATGGCTGGTGAAGGCGATGCGGAGCGGCCGCGGCGCGGCTTCCGCGGCGCTGCGAAACGAGGCGGGCGCGGGCGGGGCGCTGTAAGGGTCGCCGGGTTCGTTGCCCGCTGCCGCATCGAGCGCGGCGGCGGTATCGCGGACGCTGCGCGACACCACCAACTCGATAGCGAGGCCGTCGACGTTGTCCGGCATATCGGGTCCGGCCGACACCCGCCCCCGCGTCGGCTTCAATCCGACCAGACCGCAGCACGACGCCGGAATGCGGATCGAGCCGCCGCCGTCATTGGCGTGTGCCAGCGGCACGATACCTGCCGTCACGGCCGCCGCCGATCCGCCCGACGATCCGCCCGGCGATAGCGACAAATCCCACGGATTGTGCGCCGCACCGTAAAGTTTGCCTTCGGTGGTCGGTACCAGACCAAATTCCGGCACATTGGTTTTGCCAAACGCGACCAATCCGGCGTTCCGGAAGCGTGCCATCAAATAACTGTCGTGATCGGCGGGAGTGGCGGGCCAGAAGCGTGCCCCCTGCCGCGTCGGCGTACCGGCACACTGCAGCGTGATGTCTTTCAATAGAAACGGAACGCCGGTGAAGGCGCCTTGCGGCAGCGCCGCCGCAGCCGTGGCGCGGGCGCGTTCATAATCCTGGTAGACGATCGCATTGAGCGCCGGATTGGCCCGCTCCGCGCGGGTAATGGCTTCATCAAGAAGCTCGGCGGCGCTGACGTCTCCGGCCGCCACCAATTTGGCAAGACTGATCCCGTCGAACCGGCCGTAGTCGCGAAACGCCATGGCAAACTCCTGGAGGATTGGAACGAGTCTAGTCAGCGCCGGCTTGTCATGAAACCCCGTAGTGGAATTGTCGCAAAACCGAGGGTGGGGTAGTTTAGTCTCCAGGTAGACTTCACGGGACGAGGCGTGAAGAGATTTCTGTTTGGGGGCAAATGCTGTCGACGCCCGCGAATCCCTTTCCGGACGATATTCCCGGCGTATGGCCATTACGGTGGAGTTAACCATTCCCCGCACATGGCGGGCTTCGCTGGAACCGCTTATAAGGCCGCCACGCCAATGATTTTGGGCATCGAAAAAGGACTGTGTATGAAGAAGATTCCTGTGAGGCAGACCATTGTGTCGGCGTACCGGTTTGCCTTCGTGAGCCTGGAAAAAGTGATCGCCCTGATCTGGCTTCCCATCATCGTCCTGACGGTCGCCGACTACTTCGTCAACGGCCACTTCCTGGCGGCGCGGGCGGCGGCGCTGGATTCAGGGGATGTTTCACAGCTTGGACCGGTGTTCGCCGGTCAGTTCGTCTTCGTCTTCGTCAGTTTGCTCTTGAAGGCGGTGATTGCGGTAGCGATCTGCCGCGAAATCCTCAAGCCGCTGGAGCGGCCGGTGTGGTTGCGTTTCTCACTCGGCGGCACCGAATTGCGCGTGGTCGGCGGCATGCTGGCGCTGGCGGCCCTGATAGCCTTGGTCGCCATTATCTGCATGGTTGCAGGCATGGTTCTTTCCGGCGCGGTGCCGCTGGCCGCCAAGGGATTGGCGCCGGGCCAGCAGGCGCTCGGTATGGCGGTATTGATTGGGTTGGTTCTCAGCCCGCTGCTGATCTACGGCTTCGTCCGGCTCGGCTCGCTGATGCTGCCCGGTGCGGTGATGGACGGCGGTATCGGCCTGGAGCGGAGCTGGCAACTGCTCAAGGGCAATGCTTGGCGCATGCTCCTCGTCAGCCTTGCCGTCGGCCTGCCGGTGACCCTGGTCTATTTCGCGGCGCGCGGGATTATTCTGGGGCCGGACAGCCTCAATCCGCACATCGAATTGATGGGCGATCAGGCCGCCCAGCTGCGCCATTCGGCCGAGGAAATGCGCCAGACCGCCATCCATCTGCCGCTGCTTGAGGGCCTCGATTTCATACTGGCGCCATTCCTTTACGGTTTAGGGTTTGCCGCGCCCGCGTTTGTCTACAAGGCGCTGAAGGACGAGACCCTGCCCATAGGCAGCGGCGCAAAGTTGAGCTAAGAGCGCATCTGAATTTTTCCGGAGCAGCCATGAGCGTGCTTGTAACCGGCGCCGCCGGATTCATCGGCTATCACACCTGCGAAGCGCTGCTGGCGCGCGGGCTGGCCGTCACTGGTCTCGATTGTCTCAACGACTATTACGACGTGCGGTTGAAGGGGGCGCGGCTGTCGCGGCTGGTGCAGCGCGATGGTTTTCGTTTCCTGCGCCAAGATTTTTCCGATCACGAAGCGATGCTGGCGCTGAAGGACGAAGACTTTACCCATATCATCCACCTCGGCGCCCAGCCGGGCGTGCGCTATTCGCTGATCAACCCTTACGCCTACGTCACCGCCAATGTGATGGGCCATGTGGTGGTGCTGGAACTGGCGCGCCAGCTCAAGAACCTCAAAAACGTGGTCTATGCGTCCTCGTCGTCGGTCTATGGCGGCAATACCAAACTGCCATTTGCCGTGGGCGATGCCGTCGAGACGCCGCAATCGCTGTATGCCGCCACCAAGCGCAGCGACGAGTTGATCTCGCACACCTACGCCCATCTCTATGGCCTGCCGCAGGTGGGGCTGCGCTTTTTCACCGTGTACGGACCATGGGGCCGCCCCGACATGGCGCCGTTCCTGTTCACCCGCGCCATGCTGGCGGGCGAAGAGATTGCCGTCTTCAACAATGGCGAGATGTGGCGCGACTTCACCTATGTCGACGACATCGTGGCGGGAATCCTCGCTGCTATGGACACCCCGCCGCAAACAAAGCCGCCGCACAAGGTCTACAATCTCGGCAACAACAATTCCGAGAAGCTGACCGACTTCATCGCGGCGCTGGAAAACGCGCTTGCGGTCAAGGCCAAGATGCGCTTCGAGCCGATGCAGCCGGGCGATGTGGTTTCGACCTATGCCGACATCGAAGACACCAAGCGGGACCTCGGGTTTGCCCCGACGACGCCGATCTCGGTGGGCGTGCCGAAATTCGCGGCGTGGTACCGGGAGTTTTATAAGGTCTGATCCTTCTGTCAGGACGGTTCCGATGCGCGTCGTTGCCTTGCTTGCCGCTCTTGTTCTGCTTGCGGGATGTGCGAGTGCGCCGCCGGGTACGCTATGGCGGTTCGACCGGCTCGATCACATCGGCGGTGTGGCGGCACATGCCGAGGGCAAGCCGCAAATCATCACAACCGGTGCCGGTCCCGCGGTTCAGTTCGACGGTATCGCTGACGGCCTGTTCGTCGATGCCCATCCTTTGGCGGGTGCCACGGCTTTCACGGCTGAAGCGATTTTCCGTCCCGAAGGCGGGCCGTTCGAGCAGCGCTGGCTGCATCTGGCCGAAGTCGATCCCAAGACAGGTGCGGACACCGGCACGCGGTTCCTGTTCGAAATCCGGGTCGTGGGCGCGCGCTGGTATCTCGATGCTTTCACCAAGGGGCCGGGCTATAACAAGACACTGATCGTGCCGGAAAAGACATTTCCGATCGGCCCCTGGTATCGCGTCGCCATGAGCTATGACGGCACGATGTTCCGCTCTTATGTCGACGGCGTGCTGCAGGCCGAGGCGCCGCTCGCGTTCCAGCCGCAAGGACCGGGACATGCGTCGGTGGGGGTGCGCATCAACAAGCTCAACTGGTTCAAGGGCTCGGTTTTCGAGGCGCGCTTCACGCCGGCAGCGCTGCCCCCGGATGCGTTTCTGACGCTGCCCGATGGGCTAAAATAGCGGTACCATCGGTGCCACCGCGAATCGGCGCGTGCCTCACAGCGAGATATCATCATGACCATTGTCTGGACGTTTGACCGGCTTTCTAACATCGGCGGCCACAAGACCACCGTCGAGGGCGCCCCAAAGCTCATCGATACCGCGGCGGGCAAGGCGGTTGTGGTTGATGGCGTGAACGACGTGATCTTCGTCGACAACCATCCGCTGGCGGGCGCGATCGCCTTCACCATCGAAGCGGTGTTTCGTCCCGATGGTGGTGCTTTCGAACAACGCTGGCTGCATCTGGCCGCAGCCGATCCGGTGAACGGCGACGCCCAAAGCCCGCGCACGCTGTTCGAAATCCGCGTGGTGGAGAACGCTTGGTATCTCGATGCCTTCACCACCGGCCCCGGCTACAACAAGACGCTGGTGGTGCCGGAGAAGACCTTCCCTATCGGCCGCTGGTATGCCGTGCAGCAGACCTTCGACGGCAAGATCTATCGCAGCTTCGTGAATGGCGTGCAGCAGGCCGAAGCAGAACTCGTTTACACGCCGCAAGGGCAGGGACGCACGTCCATCGGCATGCGCATTAACAAGGTGACGCCGTTCCATGGCGCTGTGCTCAACGCCCGCTTCACGCCGCGGGCGATGGCGATTACCGAATTTGCGCCGCTGCCGGCCGGACTCTGAACCGTGCCGGGCCGTTCACGCCCGAATTGGTGCTGGACGGCTGGCGGCCGTGAGGGTTTAAGTGTCGGCGCAATCGCTGGACCCCACACATGACTCGCAAAGCCGTCGTCGAAGATCGCCGTGTAATGTTGGACGGCTACTTCCATGTGGAAGAGGTGAAAGTCTCGTTTCAATTGCTCAGCGGCGCCATGAGCCCGCCGGTGAAGCGGCTCAATCTTAAGCGCGATCTGGCGGCGGCCGTGCTGCTCGACAACAAGGCGCGCGGGTGCGTGGTTTTGGTCAAACAGTTCCGCTACGCCGCCTTCGAACACGGCCCGGGCTGGCTCACCGAAGTGGTGGCGGGCCTGATCGATCCGGGCGAAACCGCGGAACAGGCGATCCGGCGCGAAGCGGTGGAAGAAGCGGGCTATCAGGTCGGCGCGCTGGAAATGATCACGACGTTCTATACGACGCCCGGCATCTGTTCCGAGCGCATTGCGCTGTTCTATGGCGAGACCCAGGGCGCTGAACCGGCCTCCAAGGGCGGCGGCCTTGCCGCAGAGGGCGAGGACATCGAAGTCCTCGAACTTCCCTACAACGAAGCCTTCGCGATGGTCGACCGCGGCGAAATCATCGACGGCAAAACCCTGATCGCACTGTTATGGCTGAAGAGCAAATTGGGCGCATGAAAACCGTTCTGGAATTTCTCGATGGCGCGGCCGTCGGCATCTTCGGGGCCGGGCATCTCGGCCAGGCCGTGACGAGCGCGTTGCTTAAGGCGGGGTTGCCGCGCGAGCAGCTTGTTCTCTGCCATACGGGATCGGCAAAAACAGCGGCGGCCTTGACCGCTGCGGAGCTTGGTGATCGCGCTGTGACGCCCGCTGAGTTGCTCGCGGCGGCGAAGATCGTTCTCTATCTCGTCCGGCCGCAAGCAGCCAATGCTATTGCCGGATTGCCGATGCGGCCCGGCGCTTTGCTGGTGTCGTTCCTGGCCGGGACCGGCCTGGCCCGCATTCCCGCTGCCGTGGCGCAAAACCAACGCGTGCGCGTTATGGTCAGCGACCCGGATACGCTCGCCAAGCAAAACGGCATCGCCGCGATGTTTCCCGAGAACGCGCTGGTGCAGGCGATGTTGCAGGCGTTGGGGCTGAGCGTTCTGGTGCTGCCATCGAAAGATCGCTTTCAAGCGTTCACCGCGATGGGTCCGTGCCTGCCGATGGCAGCAGCGTGGTGCCTGGGCCATGACCGCCCGATCGATCACGACGGTTTGCTGGCGTTGGGCGAGCGCTATGGTTTTTCAGACTATCCTGAGATGATCGCCTGGGCGCTGGAGATTTGCCCCAAAGGTCTCGCGCGCGAAGAGTTGAACGAATACCTCAACCAAGCCGCCACGCCCGGCGGGGTGACCGAAGCGGTCCTCAACGGCTTGCGTGATGGCGATGCTATCGCGGCCGCGCTCGAACGCGGCATCCGCAGGTGCGAGGAACTGGCGAAGGGGTAAGCCTCGCCCCCAGATAACTGAAGGCGGAACGATGATTTTCATCGCTCCGCTTCAAGCCTCGAAACATCAGCGGCCTCCGGAGGCCGTTTTCAGGCGGCGATCGACAGGCGCATCGGCTTCCTTCTTCGGAGGCGCCGGCCGGGGGCTGGTCGCAGCGCGTGCGGGCGCGCAGTTTCCTATATGAGCGCAGATTGTTATAGGCCAAGAAGGCCGCCGGTCCGTCTCCATTTGTCAAACACGAAAATCGAGATGGGTACGCTGTGCCAACAATTCAAGATGGTGCGATAATCGCTACGCTGTTACAGGCGAGAAGCAAATGCAGGTGGCGTTCATGGTGATGAACGAGCGCTCCCGCTTGCCAAATGGCAGGAAGTTAGCTAACATGTTAGCTAATGAGAGCGCCAATGGCCGTGGTGAAAATTCATGATGCCAAGACGAACCTGTCGAAGCTGATTGCGCGCGCTGAAGCGGGCGAGGAGATCGTGATCGCCCGCGACAACGAACCCGTCGCTAAATTAACGGCTATGACGCCGCGCCTGCGCGACACGGGCTTTGCCGAGGATGCAGCGCCGTATGACGCGGGGCTGACAGCGCGCATCACCACCAATCCCGGTGTGTGCGGCGGGCGGCCGTGCATCCGCGGGATGCGCATTCGCGTTGCCGATGTGCTCGGCCTCATGGCGAGCGGCATGACCAAAGCGGCGGTGCTGAAGGATTATCCCTATCTGGAGGGCGCGGACATCGATGCGGCCCTGGCCTATGCCGCCAGCGCCACGGGCCACCGCGTCATCCGGACGTGAAGTTCCTGCTCGACGCCCAACTGCCGCCGCGACTGACCCGTGCGCTGACGCGCGGCGGGCATGTGGCGCTGCATGTCTTTGAATGCGGGCTGCTGACGGCGGCGGATTGCGACATCGGAAAATATGCGGTGAAACAAAAAGCAGTGGTCATCACCAAAGACGCCGATTTCGCCGCAATGACGGCAGGCCCTGCGGTAGTGTGGCTGCGGCTGGGCAATGTCAGCAACGACGCGCTGATCGCCGCGGTGATGGCGGCGCTGCCGGAGATCGTTGCGGCGGTAGAAGCGGGCGAGGGGTTGGTGGAGGTGCAGTAGGGAGAGTTTTCACTCTGCCCCCGATTACTTCGGAAAATTAGGGAATTTACATAGCATCGTGATCAAAGTAAGATATCTGAATCTCGGGCGCCTTCGTTTGGCAACGAATTGACCCCTGAGAGTTTGTGTAACCCTCTCGTCACCCCGGAAGTGCCCCGGCGCGATGGGAAAAGGCAGTCGGCGGAACTACGCGCTGGCTCGAATATTTTTCGAATCAACTGCGATCTTCGCGGTGATTGTCTTTTCTCGTTGCTTTGCAGGGATTCGAGAACCAGACAATCCGCCCGCCAGACCGTCCACGTGAGGTAATACCCCATGATTTTGGTCTACACGCGCTATTGTTTGGTCCAACGTATCGACGCAGTGTGGTGGTCCGGTAGTAGGTATGCTGCGGGAGAGCGAATGTGAGGCACTACGCAAACCCGCAATTCTGGAGCCTATACAACGCGCTGCCGGAGCCCATTCGCTTGCTCGCCGACAAGAACTTCGCGCTCCTCAAGGAAGACCCGCGTCATCCGTCGCTGCACTTCAAGAAGATAGGCAAGCACTGGAGCGCGCGGATCGGCATCCATTACCGTGCGCTGGCCGTGGAATTGGACGGCGACATACACTGGTTCTGGATCGGCTCGCACGCCGAGTATGATTAGGGTCTAGAGTTCCCGCGAGCGACCGGCGCGGAAGTCCGCGATCGCCTGATCCGCCATGGCGTCGAACTTCCCGGCCAGGGAGTCGCGTTCGAGCTTGGCGTCGAACACAGCGGCGCTGAACTCCTCGTACCAAGCGTCGAACTTGGCGAGCTTTTCCGGCGGGAGTTGCGCAATAGCTTCGGTAATTTCTTCTACGGTACCCATGTTCCTACTATAGCATAAGAAATCGGGTTGAGAACACCCGGCGCGAACCGGCGCCCATTTACCCCAAATCACCCGGCTATGCCGACACTGGCTGCAGTTCGAAGACGCGGCCGAGCTTGGCGGCCGCTGCGATATTGCCGGCCCGCAGGGCTACGCGAACGGCGTCCAACTTCTTGGCGTCGTCCAGCGACAGATAGGGCGACCAGCCGGTGTCGTCCTCGATGAGGTCAACAGCCACTTCGGCGGCGTAGCGGCCCTCGTGGATAAGTTTTGTGATGCGTCTGGTCATGGTTTGCGCTTTCGGAAATCGTTCGACCATAACGAAGGATTCGGGCGGTAGGCCGTGACGAGAACCGCCGGTTCGCTTTTCCCGGCAGGTATTCCCCAAACAGAATGCAACGCCATACCAGCTCGATCCGTCTGCAGAACAAGCACCGACGGTCCCTTGAATGCGCCTGGATAATCCTCGATCACGATAGCGTCCGCCAATCCGTCCATCAACTCCTCGGCCAGGATACCATCTTCGCTGAGTTCGTCATAGGCGTGATCGGACACCACCAGTTTGCCCAGTGACGCAAGATGTTGAATTCGGCGAAGTGTCTCGCTCACGGTCCCCCCCTACCTCTTCTTCGCGCTCGCCGTAATCCGTCCCGGCGCAATCCCTTTTAGCAGCGGTTTCAGATATTTCCCGGTGTAGCTCCGTGCCACTTTGGCCACGTCTTCCGGCGTGCCTTGGGCGATGATTTCGCCGCCGGCGTCGCCGCCTTCGGGGCCGAGGTCGATGATCCAGTCCGCCGTCTTCACCACTTCCAAATTATGCTCGATCACCACCACGGTGTTGCCGGCGTCGACCAGCTCTTGCAGCACCTCCAGCAGCTTGCGCACATCGTGGAAGTGCAGGCCGGTGGTGGGTTCGTCGAGGATATACAGCGTGCGGCCGGTGGCGCGGCGTGACAGTTCCTTCGACAGTTTCACGCGCTGGGCTTCGCCGCCCGACAGCGTCGTCGCCGATTGGCCGATGCTGATATAGCCGAGGCCGACATTGGTCAGCGTATCCAGCTTTTCGCGGATGGAGGGGACCGCTTTGAACAGTTCGGCGCCGGCTTCCACCGTCATGTCGAGCACGTCGGCAATGGAGTTGTCGCGGAATTTCACGTCGAGGGTTTCGCGGTTGTAGCGCTTGCCGTGGCAGACGTCGCATTGCACATAGACGTCGGGCAAAAAGTGCATCTCGATCTTGATGACGCCGTCGCCTTGGCAGGCTTCGCAGCGGCCGCCTTTGACATTGAACGAGAACCGGCCCGGCCCGTACCCGCGCGCCTTGGCTTCCGGCAGCCCGGCAAACCAATCGCGGATCGGCGTGAAGGCGCCGGTATAGGTGGCCGGATTGGAGCGCGGCGTGCGCCCGATCGGGCTCTGGTCGATGTCGATCACCTTGTCGAGGAATTCGAGGCCCTCGATGCGATCGTGCGCGGCAGGATGCTCGCGCGCCTGGTTGAGTTTGCGCGCGGTCGCCTTGTACAGCGTTTCGATGGTGAGAGTGGATTTGCCGCCGCCCGAGACGCCGGTGATGCAGGTCAGCGTGCCGATCGGAATTGAGGCCGTGACATTCTTTAGATTGTTGCCGCGGGCGCCGACCACTTTGATCCAGTGGTTGTAGGTCGCTTTGCGGCGTTTGGCCGGCAGCGGAATCTGTTCCAGGCCGACGAGGTATTTGCCCGTCAGGCTGTTCGGATTGGCCATGATGTCTTCCGGCGTGCCTTCGGCGATGATGTGGCCGCCGTGAATGCCGGCGCCGGGGCCCATGTCGATAACATGATCGGCGGTGCGGATGGCTTCTTCGTCGTGCTCCACCACGATCACGGTGTTGCCGAGATCGCGCAAGCCTTGCAGGGCCTCAAGCAGTTTGACGTTGTCGCGCTGGTGCAGGCCGATGGACGGCTCGTCGAGCACATACAAAACGCCGGTCAGGCCGGAGCCGATCTGCGAGGCGAGGCGGATGCGCTGGCTCTCGCCGCCCGACAGCGTGCCGGAGGCGCGCGACAGGGTCAGATATTCGAGGCCGACATTGACCAGGAACTTCAGCCGCTCGCGAATTTCCTTCAAGATGCGGGCGGCAATTTCCTGCTGCTGGGAGGTGAGGTCTTTGTCGATGTCGCGGAACCAAGCATCGGCGTAGCGGATCGCCTTCTCGCACACTTGGCCGATATGCAGGCCGCCGATCTTGACTGCCAGCGCTTCGGGCTTGAGGCGATAGCCTTTGCACACCTCGCACGGGCTGGCATCTTGATAGCGCTCCATCTCTTCGCGGATCCAGGCGCTATCGGTTTCCTTGTAGCGCCGCTCCATGTTGGGGATGACGCCTTCGAAGGTTTTTTTGGCCTCGTAACGGCGCATGCCGTCGTCGTAAATGAATTTGATCTCGTCTTCGCCGGAGCCGTAAAGAATTACGTCGGTGACGCGCTTGGGCAGGTCTTCCCACGGCACCGTCAGCGAGAATTTGTAGTGCTTGGCGAGGGCTTCCAGCGTCTGCAAATAATAGGGCGACGAGGATTTGTGCCACGGCGCCAGCGCCCCGGTGCGCAAAGTGAGGCTGCCATCGGGCACGACCAGAGCGGGATCGAAGTAAAGCTGGGTGCCCAGGCCGTCGCAAGCGGGGCAGGCGCCATGCGGATTGTTGAACGAGAACAGCCGCGGCTCGATCTCCGGAATGGTGAAGCCGGAAACGGGGCAAGCGAATTTCGACGACATCAAGAGTTGGCGCGGCTTGCCGTTTTCTTTTTCGTCAGCAAATTCGGCAATGACGAGGCCGTCGCTAAGGCCGAGTGCGGTTTCGATGGAATCGGGCAAGCGGTTGCCGATGTCGGGCTTGACGACAATGCGATCGACCACGACTTCGATATCGTGCTTCAGTTTCTTGTCGAGCGCGGGCACGGACGCGAAGTCGACATATTTGCCGTCGACCTTGACGCGCTGGAAGCCTTTCTTCTGGAGATCGGCGAATTCCTTGCGATATTCGCCCTTGCGGCCGCGCACGATCGGCGCGTTGAGGAAGAGGCGCGTTCCTGCGGGCAGCGCCAGAATGCGGTCGGCCATCTGGCTGACGGTCTGGCTTTCGATCGGCAAGCCGGTGGCGGGTGAGTAAGGCACGCCGACGCGCGCAAAGAGCAGGCGCAGATAGTCGTAAATTTCGGTGACGGTGCCGACGGTCGAACGCGGGTTTTTGGAAGTTGTTTTTTGCTCGATGGCGATGGCGGGCGACAGGCCGTCGATGTGATCGACATCGGGCTTCTGCATCAGTTCAAGGAACTGGCGGGCGTAAGCCGATAACGACTCGACATAACGGCGCTGGCCCTCGGCATAAATCGTGTCGAAGGCGAGGGAGGATTTGCCCGAGCCGGAAAGCCCGGTCATCACCGTCAGCTTGTCGCGCGGAATATCGACGTCGACGTTTTTCAGATTGTGCTGGCGTGCGCCGCGAATGGAGATATTTTTCAGCATTCTACCCTAGACCTGATACCAAAAGCGTTCTGACGTCTTCTTCCAAGCAGAGTGAGAGGGTCCCCCGCAACCCCGTCCTGCGGAATCCGGCGCCGATTCTGATTTAAGGGAACATACCGGGAACATCCCAGCGGGGCAATGCCGCATTTCTAGCACAAAGGGACACTAGGCAGGATCGACGTGTTGGGCGTTTGGTCCCTATCGTTCGAGTGTCATGGCCCGCGATTCCGTTTCTCCCACCCACCGCAACGATATCGATGCCTTGCGCGCTGTCGCCGTGGGCCTCGTGATCCTGTTTCATTACGGGGTGCCGGGATTTTCCGGCGGCTTCGTCGGTGTCGATGTTTTCTTTGTCATCTCCGGTTTTTTGATCGGCGGTATTATCGACCGCGAGCTGGGCGAAGGGCGTTTCAGTCTGGTCGCGTTCTATGAGCGGCGGGTGCGGCGCATTTTCCCGGCGTTGTTCGCCATGCTGTTCGTTGCAGCTCTCGCGGCAAGCCTGCTGCTGTTTCCGGCCGATTTCGAGCGCTTCGGACGCAGCGCAGGTGCGGCAGCGCTGTTCTGGTCGAATATCTTCTTCCTTAACACGGCCGATTACTGGGACGCGGCTGCGACGGCGAAGCCGCTGCTCCACACCTGGTCGCTGGCTGTGGAGGAACAGTTCTATCTCGTCTTCCCGCTGCTGCTGTTCGCGATCCGCAAGTGGGATGTACGCCAGCGGCTGGCGGCACTGGGCGTGATGGCGGCGGTATCGTTCGTCGCTAGCGTGTGGGCGGTGAAGGTGACTCCCACCGCGGCGTTCTATCTGGCGCCCTACCGGTTCTGGGAATTTGTGATTGGGGCGGGGTTGGCCGTGGCCGCGTGGCGGGCGAGCGCTCGTGTTGCGCCCTGGATGGCGGCATCTGGCCTGCTGATGATTGTCGCGGCCGGTTTGCTGTTGCCGAAGGGCGGGGCGTTTCCGGGGGTGGCGGCGCTGCTGCCATGTGTTGGCGCGGTGCTGGTGATTGCGGCGGGAGCGGACAATCGGGTGTCGCGCGCGCTCTCATGGCGGCCAGTCGTGTTCCTCGGGTTGATTTCCTATTCGCTGTATTTGTGGCACTGGCCGGTGATCGTGCTCGCGCGCCATTGGCTGGGACAAGCGCTTTCGCCATGGCAGACGGCCGCGTGCGCCGGGCTGACGTTGGTGGCGTCGGTGTTGTCGTGGCGGTTTGTCGAGCAACCGTTCCGTAACAAACGCGCGTTAACGCGACGGCCGCTGTTCGCGGCGGCAGCGGTCGCCATGGCGTGCGTCTGCCTGTTCGCCGTCGTGACGGTTCGCACCGGCGGTTTGCCGAACCGTTTTGATATCAAGATCGTACAGATCGCGGCGCAAGAAGCGGCGCCGTCCATCGCGGCGGCCAAGTGTTTCGGCATTGCGCCCAAGGACGTTTCGGTGGCGCGGTTGTGCGGTATCGGTGCCGAGCGTCAAGCGGCAAGCTTCGTGCTCTGGGGCGACAGTCACGCTGAGGCGCTGCTTTTCGCCGTCGCCGATATTGCCAGGAAGCATCACCGCCGCGGATTGTTCGCGGGCTCGCCGTCTTGCGTGCCGCTGATCGGTGTCGACCGTTACGACGTTCCGGCCTGCCGCGCCTTCAACGATCGCGTGCTGGCGATGATCTTGCGCCACAAAGAGATCACCACCGTCATCCTAGAGGCGCGCTGGGGCAAGGCGGCGCAAGGCACGGCTTACGGCAACGAAGGCAACGGCTTCGTCGCCATCGGTGACGATTTCGAGCATGCGCAACGGCCGGAAGATAACGCCGCGATCTTCGCGCGCGGCCTGGCACGCACCATCGCGGCGCTCAGGGCCGATGGGCGTCAGGTACTGCTGATCGGGCCGGTGCCGGAGATCGGTTTCACCGTGCCGCAAGTGCTGGCGCGACTGGCGCAGGAGCATCGCTCGAATGTCGTGGTGGCGCCGCCCGCCGCGAAGTTCTACGCCCGTGAAAAAGAAGTGCTGCCGCTGTTCCACGCGGTGGCGGCGCAGGACGGCGTCAGCGCGGTGTTTCCGCACGATTATCTCTGCAAAAGCGGACGCTGCGCCGTGCGCAAGAACGGCATTCCGCTCTATCGCGACGAACATCACTTGAGCGATTACGGCGCAATGAAACTGGAACCGCTGCTCAGCCGCGCCATCGCGCCGTTGATCGACAAGGTGTCGTAAGCACGACGTTTGCCATATACTCACATGATGGCTGGGAGGAGGATGTGCGGACTGGCTTGGTTCTGGTTGCGGTGGTGATTGCGCTCCTTTGCGCGCCTCAGGGGCTGGCGGCGGGTCGTTTCGATGACGAGGAAGCCGCTCAGGCCGGGCTCAACGCGACAAGCCTGTGCAAGGCGATCCTTCACGCCATGCCGGGGGCCGGTGCACAAGGCAATGTCGTGTGTTTCTACGACGCCATCACTCGGCAAACGGCAGATGCGTTTCTCGCATTGCCAATTCCGCAAGGCGCCACCATTGTCCTGCAATCCGGCGGCGGTGATGTCGACGCGGCGCTCGATATGGCCGATCGCATCTTCGAGAAGCAGGCGACCGTCGTCGTGTACAACATATGCTTCTCGTCCTGCGGCAACTACCTGTTCCCTGCGGGCGTGCGCAAGATTGTGCTGCCGCACTCTTATGTCGGCTGGCACGGCGGTCCTGGCGATCCGAGCACCTATCCGGCCGAACCGCCGCAAGTAAGGCAAGTTCTGGCACGCATACGGGCGCGCAGCGATGCGTTCTTGGCACGGTTGAAAGTCGATCCCGCGCTTATCTACAAGGCGCCAGAAGGGTCTGAGTTTGATCAGGCCCATCAGGAAACGACCGGATGGTCGTTGCCGCCCGAAAAGATAGAAGCACTTGGCGTGCACGGCATTGTCTATATGTGGTTTCCGCGACCGGAAAACAGCAAGGCCGTCAAACTCGAATTTCCGGAAATGAAGAAGTAGCGGCGCTCCACGGCCCGGCGCAATAAATTGTTTCCGCAAATTCATCTTCGCGCGACGATGTGCGGCGGGTGCATGATTGTGCGGGAGGAACGCCGCGCCTAAGTTCCGCGTGATCGGTTACTGGGTATTGGCGTCATGGAAACGGCACGAAGAATTGCATTAATTGGTGGGGTGTTGTTGCTCGCCGGATGCGGTGGGGTTTCGCAGACCAGTGCGCCGCCGCCGGCGTTGACGCCGGTGCCGCAATCGCCGCCGCCGCCGGTTTCGACGGTGGCCGCGACGCTCAGCGTGCCGCTGGCCGATCTGACGCGCCTCGTCAACGCGCACACGCCGCAGCGCTTCGCCGATCTCAAGAACCAGAAGCTGCATTGCGGCATCGGCGATTGTGTGACGACGCTGTCGGCCGCGCGCACCGGTCCGATCACGGTGACCAGCCGCAATGGCGCGTTGGCGCTCGGCGTGCCGTTTGCGCTCGATGCCGATCTGGCGCTGCCGGGGCCGCTCGCTGCGGTGCATACCGGCGTCAATGCCGCGGGGCAGGTCAATGCCGTTACCGCGATTTCGCTCGGGCCTGATTGGCAAGTGCGGCCCAATACCGGCGGTTCGGTGCAATTCGCCAATGGCCGCGTCAAGCTTGGTCCGCTCGCTACCGATTTCACCACCATCTGGAATCTGAACCCCGAACTGTTGTCGAAGCCGCTGCTCGGCGCGCTCGACCGGCAAGTGGGCACGGCCGTGGTGGTGCGTGCGCCGGTGGCAAAATTATGGGCCGGTGTGTTCGCGCCGATCCGTCTCAACACCAAGCCGGTGACCTGGCTGGTGCTGCAACCCGAACGCATCCGCGTCGGGCTTCCCGCGGTGGCGAATAATGCGCTGACCATGGGGCTTGGCGTCGATGTGCGGGCGCGGCTGGTGACCTCTGACGAGATGCCGAATGTGACGCCGACCACGTTGCCGCCACCGGCACCGGTGAACGGGCCGTCCAACCATTTCGCCGTCAGCGTGCCGGTGGTGCTGCCCTATGATCAGGCGGCCAAGCTGGCACTCGATGCGTTGCAGAAGAATCCGCCGCGCGCCGGCAGCCATCTGATCAACATCACCAAGCTCGATTTCATCCCCAGCGGCCAGGATGTGGTGATCGCCGCCAGCTTCTGCATCATCGAGAAATGGGATCCGACCGAAGCGACGACGGGCTGCGGTTCCGGCTATTTGCGCGGCGTGCCGCAATTCGATCCGCACAGCCAGACCATTCGCATTGTCAACGTGCGTTACGACGTGCTGACCGAGAATTGGATGCTGGGCGTGATGCGCGGGCTGGCCGGTGACGATCTCGGCAAATCGATGGAAAAGTCGCTGCAGTTCAAGGTCGGCGACCAGATTGCCAAAGTGCAGGCGCAAGTCGCCGCCACGCTGGCGCATCCGCAAGGGGGCGTCGTCACGGTGTCGGGGCATGTGAATAATTTTGGTCCGGTAACGCTGTCGTGGAGCCGCGACGGCTTCGTCGCCACCATGTCGGCCGAAGGCAGCGTCAAAGCCGACGTGCACATGTAGCAGGCGCCTGCGCGCAGGGCGGCCTTTTTTGCAGTCGCGCGAGGTGTTTTTCGCACGCTTTGGAATAAGTCAGAATCGCGCCGTTGTTGCGATTGCGACACGTTTCGTCTCGACCACCCGTCGTCGTCGCGCTAGATTTTTTCCCATGGTCTCGGCGCGCGACGATATAGAACGGCTCCTTGCCCGGGCAGACATAGAGATCGGCGGCAGCGATCCCTGGGATATCACCGTACATGACGCGCGGATTTATCATCGCGTGCTGGCGGGCGGGTCGTTGGCGCTCGGCGAATCCTACATGGACGGCTGGTGGGACGTGGCGGAACCCGACGCGTTCATCTGCCGGCTGCTCAAGGCTGGGCTCGACACGGCAGTGGTCAATACCGCTCTGATCTGGAACACGGTCAAAGGCCGGTTGTTCAACGAAGGCGCCCGCCACCACGCCTTTGCTATCGCCAAGGAGCATTACGACCTCGGCAACGATTTGTTTGAAAAAATGCTGGATGCGCGCCTGACCTATAGCTGCGGCTATTGGAAGGAGGCGAACGCCCTCGACGGCGCGCAAGAGGCCAAGCTCGATCTTATCTGCCGCAAGATCGGACTAAAGAAAGGCGACCGCGTGCTCGACATCGGCTGCGGCTGGGGCAGCTTCGCCATCTATGCGGCAGAGAAATATGGCGCGTCCGTTGTCGGCGTGACGGTCTCTGAAGAACAGGCGCGACTGGCGCGCCAACGCGCGGCCGGTCTGCCGGTGGAAATCCGGGTCGCCGATTATCGCTCGTTGAACGAGCCCTTCGACCACATCGTTTCGATCGGCATGTTTGAGCATGTCGGCTACAAGAATTACCGTACTTTTTTCGAGGTCGCGGCGCGTTGCCTCAAGGACGGCGGGCTTTTCCTCCTCCACACCATCGGCAACAACCGCAGTGTGGTTTCCAACGATGCCTGGATGGCGAAGTACATCTTTCCGCACGGCATTCTGCCCTCGGTGGCGCAAATCGGCAAAAGTACGGAAAACCTGTTCAAACTGGAAGATTGGCACAGTTTCGGGCCGTATTACGACCGCACGCTGACGGCGTGGTTCGCCAACTTCCGCGCCGCTTGGCCGTCGCTCAAGGACCGCTACGGCGAGCGCTTCTATCGCATGTGGACTTATTATCTGCTGTCCTGCGCCGGTGCCTTCCGTGCCCGCCATATTCAGCTCTGGCAGATTGTGCTGTCGAAGCATGGCGTACCGGGTGGCTACGAGAGCGTGCGGTAAACGCCGGTTGCCGCCGGACAACGGCCGTAAGGTTATTCCTGTCGCGCGATCACGCCGCGAACGTCACTTCTCGGTCTTCGTCACCGCGTTTGTCGGAAAGGGTGATGGTGACGCCGCATTGGAAGAACTCGAAGGCGCGCAAGCGGCGTTCCAAGCGGTCGAAATCATATGTTGTAGACGCGAAATAACGGGGGCTCGGGATGAAGGCGATCTCGGTGCCGCGCCGCGGCAGGCCTTTGTGGTTTCCCGCCGCGCCAGTGCATTGCAGGCGGTGGACAAAAGCACCGAGATAGAACCGCATCGCGTATTCGAGGCTGCCGCGCCAGATGCGGATCGCGAACTCTTCCGACAGCGCATTGACGACGGCCAGGCCCGCGCCGCCGAGATCGTCGGGTTTGTGGCGGCGGGCGTTGTAGCGCGCCGTGGCGTGGATCTGGGTCGCCAAGAGTTCGGCGAGCGGCACTTCCCACTCGGGATCGGTGTCGACGGGAAGCCCGGCGCCGTTGTCGCGCACCGCCACCACGTCGCCGTCGTGCAGGGTCACTGCGATGGCGTTGCAGGGCGGGGCCTCGGCCATGGCACTGGCGACCAGCTCGGCGGCCATGTTGTCGAGGCCGGTGCCATCAGCGCAATTGCCGATGTACATGCCCGGCCTGAGTTGAACTTGTTCCAGCCCCATCGGCGCATCCTCCGGGGGCTATCGTAGCGTGTGCCGGGCGTGGCGGCGACAACCGGGCCGTCGCGGCTTATCCCCACCGCAAACGAAGTTGGGGATTGACGGGACGGATGAGAACATAATAAGAACTTAGACGAGGTTCCGGCAAGCGGAACGGGATCATAAGCGCTAGGCTCTGGGCTGCACGTCCGGAAAGGAAGTAACCATGGCAGGCAGCGTCAATAAAGTGATTTTGGTCGGCAATCTCGGGCGCGACCCCGAAGTGCGGCGGATGACGTCGGGCGAACCGATCGTGAACCTGTCGGTTGCGACGTCGGAATCCTGGCGCGACAAGACCTCCGGCGAGCGCAAGGAGCGCACCGAGTGGCACCGGGTGGTGATCTTCAACGAGAACCTCGCCAAGGTCGCCGAGCAGTACCTGCGCAAGGGCTCCAAGGTCTATCTCGAAGGCCAGCTCGCCACCCGCAAATGGACCGACAAGGACGGCGTGGAGAAATATTCCACCGAGGTGGTGCTGAACCGCTTCCGCGGCGAACTCGTGTTGCTGGATTCGCGCGGCGAAGGTGCCGGGGCCGGGTCAGGTGGCGGACAGGCGCGTGTCAGCAGCGGCGGCAGCGATGCCCCGGCTACGTTCGACCGCAGCGAACTGGACGACGAAATTCCGTTCTAGATTCTCCGCGTGTCATTCCGGGCGCGCCGCATCCGTCTTTCCGGATGGCTTGATCGTCTCAGGCCGTCTTCGGTTGCGTGACGGTTGGCCTCTACGCCGGGCATGATCACAACGAAGCGACCAGTGCGGCATTGTAGATTTCCGTCATGTTGGCGCCCAAGGAGACGATCTGGACGGATTTTTCCAAGCCGACCAGGAATGGGCCCAACGCGGCGGCGGTCCGAACGACCCGAACATGTAGATTGGTTCCCTGAGTCTAGTCGCGCAGACCCATGGAACGGCGTTGGCGAACGAGTGGCCGGACAGTGATGTCTGTCAGGCGGATCTACGGAAAATTCTAGCTCCCAATCGGGTGCGTCGGACGCGGCCTAGAGCGTTTCACCGTTTCACGGAAGCGCTGAAACGCTCAAGTTTTTTGTTTGTCGCGCTTCATGGCCGAAAACCGGATTCCACTTTTCGGTGAAGCGCTCTAGTTATCCTTCCGCGACAACTCTTTTACGAACTTTGCTACCGCCCGCTTGTGGGGAGATTCCAGCTCCAAATAGCATTGGCAGAGCTGGCGACCCTCAACACTCGTAGCAAATTTTGTAAGGGATTTTGCTTCATCCATCAGCCCGCAGTCGCCATCTGAAGGCTGGCAAGCCGCGGGGAAGAACTCTTGGATGGGAACGCCAAAAGCGCGCGCGATTTCAAATAGTCTGCCCGCACCTACCCTGTTGGTTCCACTTTCGTACTTCTGTACTTGCTGAAAGCTGATGCCAAGTCTTTTGGCGAGTTCGGTCTGTGTCATGGCTGCGCGTATTCGAAGGGATCGGATCCTTTCCGCAATCTGGAAGTCCATCCCGGATGCCCGTTTTAAAACCATCTTCAACCCCGGTCACTAACTTCACGTTGCGGCAGCAGACACGTAGTACGCGCAATTTACAAGCGGTATCTGACCAAGAATTGCCACGATTTTCTCCGCGCGCTCTAGTTGAGTGCGGGCTTCAACTCGTGCTTGGTCTTGCCCCGAGACGAGGTTGTCCGCCGCTGCGCCGGTTGTGTGTAGTAAGCAAGCTCCATGAGTTTATAGAGCAAAGGAGATGCCTCATCGAGGCGTCCCAATGCGCCAAAGCCGATGTGAAGCTGCAACAGCGTTTCCAGGACAGTCTCGCGGGGACTCAACTCTGCCGGCTTCTCGTCAGCCAGTCCGATGCGCCTTTTGGTATCTGCGTCGGTCGCCATTGTGGCTCCTGCTCCCTCGATCCCGATGAGGCTCTCATAAATACCCGGCGAAGGAGCCCCCTCCGATCGGACGGGTGTGCGCTGTCATGCGGACCGCAATAGTCGGTCGCATAGTGCGATCGATGGAGGGCAGAGGTGGACCGGAACCAGCGCGTTGAAGTGGAGCATCGAAGCGAAGAGCAAGGTGCACGTCAGCAGAGCGTCCGCCGGGTCGAAGCATATATCGCTGCCGACCCCGCGCTGCGGGGCCGCTACGAGCGCGCCAAGGCTCTAAGAAAAGTGGCGCGATACTCCAACAATTACGACATGACCTCGCGCTGCAATTTGAGCTGCGAAGGCTGCTATTACTTTGAAGGCGACGACTACAAGCGGTCCAAAGAGGTCGCTGATCTCGCGCAATGGAAGGCGCTGTTCGAGGCCGAAGCCGCCCGCGGAGTTACGTTCGCCAATTTTGTCGGTGCCGAACCCTCACTGGTCCAGGAACGAATTGCACTCGCGATGCCGTGTCTTCCACGAGGCGTGATTTTCTCCAACGGCATCGCCAAGATCGACCGCGCGATCAACTACACGATTCTCCTCTCCGTATGGGGGGACGAAAAGGCGACCCAGACGCTGCGGGGGGCTAGCGTCTTGCACAAGGCGCTGCGCAACTATGAGGGCGACCAACGGGCGCGGGTTTTACTTACCATCAGCGCAAAAAATATCGATCAGATTGCCGCCGTCACGCGGATTATTGCGGATTACGGCATCAAGCTCTCGTACAACTACTTCTCGCCGACCGAAAGCTATTTGCGCAAACTCGCAAATGAGACGCCGAACGATGACGAATTCTACCGGCTGAGTTCGCAAGCGGACAACATGCAGCTTTCCTCTGCGGCGCTCGAGAGGGTGCGCGACCGCATCGACGATATGATCGATACGTACCCGGACATCGTCTTTCACAGCCGCGCATTCAACCACGCCGTCACCAACCCGGACGGCATATACGACGTCGATCCGGCCACCAACATCGCCCGGAATTGCGCCGGAAAACACTCGTCTTGGCATCAAACTCACCGCGTCGACCTCAAGCTTAGTGATGGCAAATGCTGTACGCCAAACACCAACTGCAAGACGTGCAGGCTGAGTTCGATTTCGCTGTCGTCCTTTATGTTCCGGCTCAACGAATTCACCGTCAGCCATGAGGCTTTCGTCAATTGGCTCGACATCTGCGACCAGTGGGGGCAGGGCCATTTGCTCGCGACCGACCGGGTATGGGCGAACGTGAAAAGTGAGATGCTGCCGGAACCGGTCAAGACCTCTGCCGCGGCGTAGCGGCCGGGAGCATCACGCGGCTTTGGAAGGCCTTTGCGTTTCCAGCACCCGCAGCATCGGGCCGGAAATCTTGTGAACAACGCGGCTGGCGCGAAGGTTCTCAACGGTTACCGCGATTTTTGCGGCAACGGCAATGCCTTCGTCATACCGCGTGGGGGGGCCGATGAGTTCTTGATCCCAGCCGTTCTGGCGCATTCTGGGTACGTAGAAGGTATCGAACAGCGTCGTGATCCATTCGCCGCCGTGCCCCAAGCAGTATTCGAGCATGGAGCAAAGAAGTTCGCCCGCGACGCGTCTTGACGCGTGCGGCTGGGTGCGGTCGGTCATCGTAAAATAGCGGGTCATTTCGTAGATCGCGGGCCCCCGCGGAACCGGACCGCTCACGGCATGGGAAAATACTTCTGAAAGCAGATGCGGTTCCGTCGTTGGGATCAGACGCAACCCACCATCGACGACGCCAGCGGGATTGATGCTGAGCAAATATATGGCAGCATCATTATCAAATTGATCACGCTCCAAGCCGTCCGACTGGGCCAGTTTTGCCCATCGCCGCCGCTTCACGAATATATCGTAGCGGCGCCGGAACATCTGCTCAAGCTGGTCTTTGTAGAGATGGGCGTTAAAACAGGTGACGCAATCGATCATCGTGCTGAACCCCGTGGTCCAGCGAAGAATTGAAGCGAAGTGTCCTACGATGTCGCCCCGCCGATCGGCGGGGGCAGAGGGGGGCTGGTGCTATCGGCGTGCCACTTGAAATTGCAGGAGTGCTCAAAAGAAAAGGAGGTTGTTTGCAACGGCGTTCATTACCGCCTGGATGCGGGTCGCAACGCCCAATTTTCGCTTGGCACACTCAATGTACCAATGGGCCGTGCGTTCGCTGATTTTCAGGATCTCTCCGATTTCCCAGTCGGATTTTCCTTGCGCGACCCAGCGCAGGCAATCGGCTTCCCGCGGCGTTAGGGCAGGTTGGGAGCGCTTACTGTTTCTGACCAGTTTCACCAAGCGATTGTGGGTGTAGAGCGCCATAACATGGAGCGCGGTACGCGCGCTTGGCGCCAATTCCATATGGGCTCCGGTGAGCGTTGCAAAGGCCACGTAGCGGTTGGGACCGTAGATGGGAATGCACATACCTTCGTTCAGCTGAAACTCAGCGGCTTCATGAAAAATCTGCCGCTGCACCTTTTCCGCCCGCGACTTGGACAGGGCTTCACTCCAAAGGAACGGTTCGAGGTTGGTCATAACTTCGGCAACGCAAGGATCGAATTTGGAATATTGCTGTTCGAAATAACGCCGCTTCCAGCCATCCGGCATGCTGTCGTTGATAACATTCCGCTGAAAGCTATCTGGATCAGGCGCTATCTCTAGGAGCGCGAAATTGACAATTCCGAACTCTGCGAGAGCCTCGATGAACGCGCTTTGAATCTGCGCCGGATCGGAGATTGTTTGCAGCCGATCTATATACTCGAAAGCCGACAATCCGAATGCGGTACCCGACGACTGCGTATGCCGGGTGAGAATGGTCGGGGTTGGCGATGGTGCCGGGCTTTGCGCTGCATCAACGGCATGGTTGCCCGCTCCGCGATGTGGTTTGACGGATCGCGTAGGCTTTGGTTGGTTTTTGCGTCTTACGAGAACCACAGTATCGAGGCGCCCTTTTGCCGAACCGCAAATCGTTGAACCAAGAGCAAAGTGTCTGCCGTACTTGCACAAACGCAATTAACCAGAGAAACGGCATTATTCACAATATGATAAGCATCGCCCGCAAGCTAGGCGCCAGGTGCAAGTTTCTTGCATGTACACGCAAAAGTAGGAAATCTTATGGCGGGCACACATGTTAGCCCATGCAAAGCGGGGATTGTCGTGGGTGAGGCTCAACAGGTGATGAGCAACGCATCTCCTCGCCAAGACCAAGTGGGCGCCATACGGCCGAGATTGATGTGAAGACGTGCGATGCCGGATTTCGAAAGCTCAAGAGCTTCGATCCGGTTAGAGTAAAAGCGCCGTCCACTTTGCGGTTGGCATCACTGAAGGTACGAAGATGAAAATTCATTCCAAGGACTTTTGCGTAACCGAAGGCAGCGAGGTCGATCTCAAAAAATGGCCGACGAAGGTCGGTCCCGTGTACACGTCGGAAGATCAGTACAGGAAGCTACTGCAGGATCAAATTTCCAAACTCAGTGCGCAGCAGCAACTCCTCTACGCTTCCAACCGCTACGCCGTTCTGTTGATCTTTCAGGCGATGGATGCGGCGGGAAAAGATGGTGTCATCCGGCATGTGATGTCCGGCATCAACCCGCAAGGCTGCCAGGTATTCAGTTTCAAGCATCCCAGCGCGGCGGAATTGGAGCACGATTTTCTTTGGCGCACCACGCAAGATCTTCCGGAACGCGGCAGGATTGGCATCTTCAACCGCTCTTATTACGAGGAAGTTCTGATCGTCCGCGTGCATCCCGAGCTGCTGTCCGGCGAGGGGCTTCCCGACCTGCCGCATGACGGCAAAGAGGTCTGGCACGACCGCTATCGCTCGATCATGAATTTGGAGAAGCACCTCCACGCCAACGGAACGCGCATCGTCAAATTTTTTCTCCACCTTTCGAAGGAGGAACAGCGCAAGCGGTTTCTCGCACGCATCGACGCGCCGGAGAAAAACTGGAAGTTCAGCACCGCGGACATCACGGAACGGACATTCTGGAAAGATTATATGAAGGCGTATGGGGAATGCCTCGGCGCGACAAGCACCAAGCATGCACCGTGGTATGTCGTGCCCGCCGACGACAAGGAGAACGCTCGCCTGATCGTATCGCAGATTATCCTCGACACCTTCGAGGACCTCAAAATGGCATATCCAAAAACGAGCGCAAAGCGCCGGCGGGAACTGAAGACGATCCGCAAGCAACTCGCGAAATGACACTCGGGGTGCGCGTCTGGCGCAAAGCCTGCGTCACCGCATCGGTTCGCTCGAACATCACTTTCTATTTCGTTCGCGACGAAGATGGTTCAATATGAACGAAATCCGCTTTAGAGCGTTTCACCGAGAAGTGGAATCCGGTTTTCGGCGATGAAGCGCGACCAACAAAGAATCGAGAGCGTTTCATCGTTTCGGTGAAATGCTCTAGCGTGCAGGTATGATATGTCCGAAAGTATTAGTCCTCTCGCCGGTCAGCCGGTCCCGGCCTCGCTGTTGGTCAACGTTCCGCGGCTGGTGACGGACTATTTCGCGCGGGTGCCCGATCCGGCGATCGCCGCGCAACGGGTCGCGTTCGGCACGTCCGGGCATCGCGGCGCGGCGGCTGCGGCGGCTTTCAATGAAGCGCACATTGTGGCGATCACCCAGGCGGTTTGTCTCTATCGCCGCCACGCCGGCATTGACGGCCCGCTGTTCCTCGGCATGGACACGCATGCGTTGTCGGAACCCGCCTTTGTCAGCGCCCTGGAAGTGCTCGCGGCCAACGGCGTGGAAACGATGATCGACGCGCTTGGCGGTTACACACCGACGCCGGTGATCAGCCACGCGATCCTGACCTATAACCGCGGCCGTACGGCGGGGCTGGCGGATGGGATCGTGATCAGTCCGTCGCACAATCCGCCCGACGAAGGCGGCTTTAAATACAATCCGACGAATGGCGGCCCGGCGGATGTCGACATCACCCGCTGGATCGAGAACGCCGCCAATGAATTTCTGGTCAAGAAACTCGAGGGTGTGCGCCGGGTTCCCTACGAGCGCGCGCGGCAAGCGGCGTGCATTCACAAACACGATTACATCACCCCCTACGTCGCCGACCTCACCAACGTCGTGGATATGGAGGCCATCCGCGCGGCGGGCGTCAAGATCGGCATCGATCCTTTGGGGGGCGCCGCGGTCCACTACTGGCAACCGATCATCGAACGCTACCGGATTGCTGCCACGGTGGTGAACGACGCCGTCGACCCCACCTTCCGCTTCATGACCGTCGATTGGGACGGCAAGATCCGGATGGACTGTTCGTCGCCTTACGCAATGGCGCGGCTGATCGCACTGCGCGACAAATTCGATATTGCTTTTGCCAATGACACCGACGCCGACCGCCACGGCATCGTCTGCCCGAGCGGGTTGATGAACCCCAACACCTATCTCGCGGCGGCAGTGGCCTATTTGTATGCCAACCGCCCAGCTTGGCGCGCCGACGGTGCCGTCGGCAAGACGGTCGTCTCCAGCAGCATGATCGACCGCGTGACTGCGAAATTGGGCCGCAAGCTGGTGGAAGTGCCGGTGGGGTTCAAATGGTTCAGCGCCGGTTTAATGGACGGATCGCTGGGTTTCGGCGGCGAAGAGAGCGCGGGCGCCTCGTTCCTCCGGCGCGACGGCTCGGTCTGGACGACCGACAAAGATGGCCTGATCCTGGGCCTGCTGGCTGCCGAAATCACCGCGCGCACCGGTCAGGACCCTCAGAAACTCTATGATTCCGTCACAGCCGATCTGGGCCACTCGCACTATCAGCGGATCGACGCGCCAGCCTCCAAGGAACAGAAAAAGATTCTCGCGAGTCTGACCCCGGAGCAATTCGACGCGAAGGAACTTGCCGGCGAACCCATCGCAGCAAAACTAACCCGCGCCGCGGGCAACAACCAGCCGATCGGCGGGCTCAAGGTGGTCACAAAAAATGGCTGGTTCGCCGCGCGGCCGTCGGGAACCGAGGACGTCTATAAGATTTATGCGGAGAGTTTTCGCAGCGAAGACCATCTGAAGCAAATCCAACGTGATGCCCAAAGTGCCCTCGGCGGGGTGTTTGAAAAGTTGTGAGCCGGTCCCCTTTAGTCTCTTGCGCGCCTTTCACTTAGCCTTCTGTGCAACCAGATCGACTATGGCTGACGTACCTTTGTGGCGATCGCCTTCGCTGAGATCGGCGTCGTATTCCTTGAGCGTGAGAATATCGAAATCGCCGAAGGCTTCTTTTAGCAGCGCCGGCGTATAGAGCTTGTTCAGGTCCTGAGGGCCGCCGGTGCCGTAGATAAGCTGCTTCGGCCCATACCCTTCCAGCAGCAAGAGCCCGCCGGGAACCAGAACATTTTTCATTTGTTGGAAGATGTGGTCGCGCAAGTCCGGCTCGGCGAACTGGATAAAAATCGCAGCCACAAGATCAAATCGCGGGCCGCCCCAATCCCAGGTCGCGAGGTCTACACATTCCGTCTTGAGCGTCACCTGGGCTGCCGCGGCCAGCTCACCTGCTTTCTTGAGCGCCACCGGCGAAAAGTCTACCGACAGAACATCCAGTCCTTGCGTGGCAAGCCAAACGCCGTTTCTGCCTTCGCCGTCCGCAACGGCGAGAGCCCGCATTCCGGGCCGCAAAAGGGCACGCTGCGACGAGAGGAAGGCGTTCGGCGCGGTTCCGAAGAGGTAGCTCTGTTCCGAGAAGCGCGTGTTCCAGAAGTCCAGTTCGTGATTGCCGGTCATGCGGAGGTCGTGTCCCTGATTGGCACCAACTTGGCGCAATCGAGAAACGCCTCGGTGCTGCGGCTCAAATGGCGGTTGTTGTGGGTCAGAAGATAGAAGCAGCGCTCGGGCAAATCAAAGGGAACAGCGAACAACAGGCCCGCCTCCAGTCCCGCAAGCACCACCGATGTCGACAGAATGGAAGCTGCCGCCCCGGAACCGACGGCGGTGGCGACAGCCTCGTTGGAGGGTAGTTCCAAGGTGATGTCGAGGGTTGCCGGATCAATCTCGTGATGGGCCACGGCGGAATCGAAGATGGCCCGGGTGCCGGAACCCTTTTCGCGCAGGACCCAGGCCGTTGTGGCGATTTCGTCGGGGCGTACCGGCGCTTTGCGATTGGCCCAGGGGTGGCTTGCGCCCACGACCAGCAACAGTTTGTCATGCGCCACGATCTGCGCCGTGAGATGCGGGTCGGAAATCTCACCTTCGATGAAACCAAGCTGCGCAGTGCCCTCGCGTACGGCTTCGGCGACCTCTTCGGTATTGCCAATGGTGCAATTGAGCATGACGCCCGGGGTGGCTTTTCGGAAATCCACCAGACGACTCGGCAGCCAATAGGTGCCGACCGTCTGGCTGGCCCAGATGCGCAATACGCCACGGGTCAGTTTGCCAAGATCGTGCAGCACATCTTCCGCATCGGTGGCGCGCTGAAGAACGCCTCTCGCTTGCTTGAGAAACGCGACGCCTTCTTCGGTGAGCGCGATACCGCGGCCGATACGGTCGAACAGTTTGACGTCGTACTGCGATTCCAGTGCTGCAATGGCGGCGCTGGCGGCCGATTGGGTCAGGCCGAGGGCGGCGGCGGCAGCCGTCATATGCTGGCGCTCGGCCACCGCCACAAAAATGCGAAGCTGCTCCAATGTCATAGAAAGACTTTTACCAGGAGGAGACTGAAACAGGCAATGAACACCGATGCGGCGCCGCCAAGCAAGAGCGGGCGAAAGCCCTTGTCCGCCAGCTTGCGGAAATCGGTTTCGAGTCCCAGGGCGGCGAGGGCAATCGACAACAGGAAGGTGGTGACCAGCGCCAAGCCGTGGTGCACGAAAGGCGTCAGCGGCACGGCGCTGTTGAACAGGACCAAGACGACGAAGCCGATGACGAACGCCGGTACGGCGACCTTCTTGCGGGGCTGATGGCTGGCAGCTGCGTTTTCTGGGCGGCGCGCGGCCAGCATGGCAAGACCCATTACGACAGGGGCCAACATGCCAACGCGAGCGAGTTTGGCGATGGTGCCGAATTCACCCGCTTCTTTGCCGTCCTGGAAGGCTGCCGCGACGACTTGAGCCACCTCGTGGATGGACGCACCTGTCCAGAGGCCGAAGCCGCGGGGCGCAAGGTGCAGCAGTACCGGCAGCATGGGATAGACGAACATCGCCACCGAGCCGAACAAGGTCACGCAGGCGACCGCATAAGCGACATCCTCGTCATGGCCTTCAGTGACCGTGTTGACGGCCACCACCGCCGAGGCGCCGCAGATGGAGGTGCCCGCCGCGATCAATTCGGCGAGCTTGGTCTCAACGCCCAGCCGTTTTCCGAGCCATTTGGTGAAAAGGAACGTGGTGGTGAGGGTGGCAGCGATAATGGCGACACCGGTCACACCAACGTCGGCCAATTGCTGGGTGGTCAATTGCAGGCCCAGGAGCGCCACGGCAAAGCGCAAGACATGGCGCACGGCGAACTTCACGCCCGGTTTGGCCCGCGCCGGGGTGCCGACCAGATTGTGGAAGGCCATGCCCAGCAGGATGGCGAGGATCATCGGGCTGAGCAGGCTCACGCCTGGCAGGCTGCGCAGCACATAAGCCACAGCCACCAGCCCCGCCGCGACGGCAAGGCCTGGAAAATACTTGGAAAAATGGACGGAAAGGGCGGGGAAAGAGGTGATCTTCAGAGGCACAGCATATTCCACATAAAATTCCCCGCACAATTGTCCGGTGCCTTCCAATCGATCCAACACATTATTCTTGTGAAATTGATGAATCCAATTTGTTGATGACGTTTATCGGGTAGGCGTCCTGCGCGACCAACTCAAAAACTCGACGCACGAGAACGTCCACCCGCATCGCGCGGGCGTGGTCGGCCGCCGGATCCGGTGTTTATCGGATTATGGTCGGTCGCACGACGCGATCTTCCCAAACGCAGGACCAGGCTTGAGGCCCAGCGCACGGAAGATTATTGCGGCCGGGCAGAACCCGGTGAACGCCGCCTGGATCATGTTGAGCCCAGCAAAGGCGGAGAGCAGGTACCACCAGGAATTTACGAAAGTGCCGAGCGCCAGCCCGGTCAGGACAATTGCTCCGGCGAACACAAAGACGGCTTTGTCGATGTTCATTCTGAACTCCTTTTAGGTTTCAACGGGGACGGGTGAGGCGGTGAATTCCGAGTGCTTCCATGGCCCAACGTTCGTAGAAGGGTTCGCTTTCGCCGGTACGGATCTTGCGCATGAAGTACTTTTCGAAGACGATCTTGGCGAAATGGACCCAATGGCCTTTCGCCGACCAGTTGACGTTGCGCGGTGGGATCTGCGGTTCGGCCACGAAGGCGACGCCACGGTCGCCAAAATCGGCCAGGCACACGGCGTTCAAACTCGGTTCATCCTGCGGTTCGGCGCCATTCATCAGCGCCGCGATGTTATGCGCGGTGGCGGTGACCATGGATTCAATCATGAAGCCGGTTTTGGGCACGCCCACAGGAACGGGCGTCGGGCCGATCGGCGGGATCGCGACGCCGACGCCGATGGCAAAAACGTTCGGGTATTTCGGATTGCGCTGATGCTTGTCGACCAGGATGAAGCCACGCGGGTTGGTCAGGCCCTCGATGCCGCGTACCGCAGGCACGCCGCGGAAGGGCGGCAGCAGCATCGAGAAACCGAAGGGCAGTTCGTGCACCTTCTTCACCACAACGTCGTCACCGACTTCCTCGACGGTCATCTTTCCAGCTTCGACTTTCTGCACCCGCGCGCTGGTGATCCACTTGATGTGGCGCTCGCGCAGCTGGCTTTCCAGGAGCCCGTTGGTATCGCCGACGCCGTCGAGGCCGAGATGGCCGATATAAGGTTCCGACGTGACGAAGGTCATCGGCACCTTGTAGCGAAGTTTGCGGCGCCGCAGTTCGGTGTCGAGAATGAAGGCGTATTCGTAAGCTGGACCGAAGCAGGAGGCGCCTTGCACCGCGCCCACAATGATCGGCGCAGGATTCTTGGCGAATTCTTCGAACGCAAGCTGTGCCGCTTCGGCGTGATCGATTTGGCAGATGGATTGGGTATAGCCCGCCGGACCGAGGCCCTCGATTTCGTCGAAGGCAAGTTCGGGGCCGGTCGCCAGAACGAGGTAATCATACTGGAGGCTGTTTCCGTCATTCAATTCGATGCGATTTTCCGACGGGTGCAGGCGCTTTGCGCCTTGGGTGATGAACGCAATGCCTTTCTTGGCCATCACCGTCTTGAGATCGATTTCCACATCGGCGCGCTTGCGCCACCCGATAGCGACCCAGGGGTTGGAGGGGACGAAATGGTAGCGGCTGTCCTGACCGATGACGGTGAGCCGGTCACCGGGGCACAATGTCTCCGACAGTTCGTACGCCATGATGGTGCCGCCGAGTCCCGCGCCCAGAACTACGATGTCTGCCATTCCTGTCTCCCGAATATGCGGCGATTTGGTCGCCTTTTTTGCGCTCGCTGGCGCATCTTGGCTTGACAACATATACGAACAATCGTAGATACGCAACAATGAAAATAGAACCCGACCAGATGCACACCTCCGCCGTTGCGGCCGAGGAGCTTTTGAAGGCGATGGCCAATCGCCATCGGTTGATGATTCTCTGCCAGTTGATCGAGGGCGAGCGCTCGGTCGGCGAACTCGCGGAATTGCTCGGCCTTCGCGATTCGACCGTGTCCCAGCACCTCGCGCTGCTCCGCAAGGACGGTTTGGTTTCGACCCGGCGGGAAGGCCAGACCATCTGGTATTCGGTCGCTAGCGAACCGGCGAGGCGGCTGGTGGAAACGCTCTACCAGATTTTCTGTGCGCCCGGACGGCTGTGTGCGCCGGGCACCAAACCCGGAAAGCGAAAGTGAACCCGATGGGATTGTTCGAGTTTTTGCGCGCCGCCGCGCGCCTATTTGTTCAGAGCCAGAAGAGGAACGCGATGACCCTCAACAATCTCGAACCGGCCGAGGTCGCCGATCTTTTGAAAAAGAACGAAATTCTGCTAATCGACGTGCGCGAGCCCAATGAATACGCGGCGGCGCATATCAAAGGTGCTACACTGGTGCCGCTGTCCGTCTTCGATCCGCAGTCGCTGCCGGACCCCGGAACAAAGCGCATCGTCTTTCACTGTGGGATCGGAGGGCGCTCGGCCAAGGCTGTGGCGGCGTGTCAGTCAGCCGGTGTCGCCATTGACAGTCATATGAGAGGCGGCATCCAAGCCTGGATCGCAGCCGGCCTGCCGGTGGAGAAATAGAAGCCATGATCCTCTTCGCTGGCATCCTGTCGTTTTTCGGCTTCGGCGCACCCTCGCCCCCGCCACCGCCGCCACCCAAGACCTATCTGGTGCAGCCAGTGATGGTCGCCGATGAGAAAGCGGTGTTCGCCACCGTGCAGTCGGCCAACGTCGTTCCGGCGCGGGCGCGGATCGGCGGCACGATCATCGAACTGAAAGTCCGTCAGGGCGATTCCGTCGTCCAGGGGCAGGTCATCGCCACCATCAGCGACAAGAAGCTTGGGTTCCAGGCGTCGTCCTACGGTGCCCAGGTTGCCGCGGCGCAAGCCCAGCTTGCCCAGGCCAAGGTCGATCTCGACCGCTCCCAGCGGCTGATGGCTTCCAACGCGATTTCCAAGACCGCGCTCGATCAGGCGCGCACGGCCTATCAAGTCGCGCAGTCGAATGTGAATTCGCTGTCGGCGCAGCGCTCTGTGGTGCAGCAGCAGTCGAACGAAGGCGAAGTCCTGGCGCCCCAATCCGGCCGTGTCATCACCGTACCGGTGACGGCTGGCTCCGTCCTGCTGGCGGGCGACACGATCGCCACGGTAGCCCAAGGCGATTTCGTGCTGCGGCTGCAGATTCCCGAACGTCATGCGCGCGATATCAAGGTCGGCCAAGCGATCCGCCTCGACGGCGCCGATATCGGCCTTAATGGCCCGCGCTTCGGCACCATCCGCCTCGTTTATCCTGAAATCGACAACGGCCATGTCGTGGCCGATGCGACGGTGCAGGAACTCGGCGATTACTTTGTGGGCGAGCGTGTCCGCGTGTGGGTGAGCGCCGGAAATCGCAAAGCGATCGTCGTGCCGGCCAACCTGATCACGACGCAGTCGGGAATCGATTACGCACGGATTTGGGTCGGCCAATCGCTCGAAGTTCCGGTTCAGCGCGGCCAAATGGTCCATCGCCCCGGCAAACCTGACACGATTGAAATTCTGTCCGGTCTTAACGCTGGCGACAGGCTGATCAAGCCATGAAACTCGGATTCTCCGGCAAGCTGACGCGCGCCACCATTGGCTCGCCGCTGACCCCGCTTTTTCTGTTGGCCGCCGTCGTCTTCGGCCTGGTCGCGGTCATCACCATTCCGCGTGAGGAAGAGCCGCAGATCAGCGTGCCGATGGTCGATATTTTCATTACCGCCGACGGGCTGAAAGGCCCCGATGCGGCCGAACTCGTCACCAAGCCGCTGGAAGAGATCGTCAAAGGCATCCCTGGCGTCGAGCATGTCTACAGCCAGACCCAGGACGACCGTGTCGTTGTTACCGCACGCTTCCTCACGGGCACCAACGAGGACGAGGCCATCGTTCGCGTCCAGGCCAAGGTCCGCGCCAATTTTGACCGGCTTCCCCTTGGCATTCCCGAGCCGCTGATGGTCGCGCGCGGCATCAACGATGTGGCGGTGGAAGTCCTGACCCTGTCGCCCAAACCGGAAGCGGCGGCGCGCTGGAACGAGAAGGACCTTTATGCCCTCGCCACCAAAGTGCAGGCCGAACTCGCCAAGGTCGATAATGTCGGGCTGACCTATATCCAAGGCGGGTCTGCCGACGAGATCAGTGTCGAGCCCGATCCCGAAAAACTGGCACTCTACGGCGTCACGCTGCAGCAGTTGGAAGCCAAGGTCAAAGGCGCCAATCAGGCGTTTCTGGCCGGGCAACTGCGCGATGGCGGGCGCATGGTCGAAGCCGTCGCTGGCAAAACGCTGAACGGCATTCCGGACATCGGGCTGCTTCTGGTCACGACACGTGACGGCCGCCCGGTCTATATCCGCGATTTGGCGACGGTGGTCGTCGGGCCCAGTCCGGCCGAACACCACGTCTGGTCGTTCAACCGAGCGGGCAAGAACAACTGGTCCACCGTTCCGGCGGTGAGCATCGCCTTTGCCAAGCGGCACGGTGCCAACGCCGTGGTGGTGGCTGAACAACTGATCAAGCGCACCGATGCGCTGAAGACGTCCGTCATCCCGGCGGGCATCAATGCCGAAGTCACCCGCGATTACGGCAAGACTGCCAACGACAAAGCCAACGAGCTGTTGTTCCATCTGGCGCTGGCGACGGTTTCCATCGTGCTTTTGATCGGATTTGTGGTCGGCTGGCGCGAAGCGGCGGTGACGTTGATTGTCATTCCGACCACCATTCTGCTCACCCTCTTCGCTGCCAATTTGATGGGCTACACCATCAACCGCGTCAGTCTGTTCGCGCTGATCTTCTCGATCGGTATTCTGGTCGACGACGCCATCGTGGTGATCGAAAACATCTCCCGCCACTGGGACATGAACGACGGCCGCACGCGCCTGCAAGCCGCCATCCAGGCGGTGGCGGAAGTGGGCAATCCCACCATCGTCGCCACGTTGACGGTGATCGCCGCCTTGCTGCCGATGATGTTCGTCTCTGGCATGATGGGCCCTTATATGGCGCCGATTCCTGCCAATGCCTCGGCGGCGATGCTGTTTTCGTTCTTCGTTGCCATGGTGGTGGCGCCGTGGGCGCTGTTGAAACTGGCGGGCAAAGAGGAAAAGGGCGGGCTGAAAGACGAGCCGCATAGCGAAGGTGCCATCGGCCGCTTCTATCGCCGTGTTGCCGGTCCGATCATATCGAGCCGCGAGAACTCCAAGAAGTTCCTCAAGTACGTCGCCATTGCGACCGGCCTTGTCTGCATTCTGTTCGTGACCAAGAACGTTACCGTCAAGCTCTTGCCGTTCGACAACAAGTCCGAACTGTCGGTAATGGTGGACCTGCCGGAAGGCGCGTCGGTGGAAGATACCGCGCGGGTGCTGTTCGAAGCCGCCGCGATCACCCGGAAGCTGCCGGAAGTCACGTCCATCCAGGCCTATGCCGGAACGCCGGCGCCGTTCAACTTCAACGGCTTGGTGCGCCATTCTTACTTGCGCGAAAAGCCGGAAATGGGCGAGTTGCAGGTCAATCTGACCGACAAGTCCGACCGCAGCCGCGAGAGCCATGCCATTGCTCTCGATTTGCGCCGGCAACTCGTCAGCCTGAAGCTGCCGCAAGGCGCGGTGGTCAAGGTGGTGGAAGTGCCACCCGGGCCACCGGTGCTGGCAACGCTGCTCGCCGAAATCTATGGCCCGGATTCCAAAACCCGCCGCGCCGAGGCCGAACAACTCAAACAGATTTTCAAGTCGGTCCCCTACATCGTCGATGTCGACGACAGCTATGGCCAGCCGCGTCCGCGCCTGCGGATCACCATCGATCAGGACCGCCTCGAATACTTCGGCGTCGAGCAGGCCGACGTTTACGACACCATCCAGGGATTGCTGGGCGGCGTGGCCGTCGGCTATTCGCATCGTGGCGAAGACCGCGATCCGATGAAGATCGTGGTGCGGCTGCCGAAGGACGATCTCGTCTGGACCCACAAGCTGGAATCGACACCCATCGCAGCCAATGCCATTCCCGGCAACAAGGCGGTGGTGGAACTCGGCGACGTCGTCCACATCAGCCGCGAGCCCGGTACGCCGGTGATCTTCCGCCGCGACATGCACTACGCCGATATGGTCACGGCAGAGTTGGCCGGACAGTATGAAGCGCCGATCTACGGCATGATGGCGGTCAATGATCTGGTCAAGAAGCACAATTGGGGTGCGCTGACCCCGCCGAAAATTCTGCTCCACGGCCAGCCGCAAGACGAATCCAAGCCGTCGCTGCTCTGGGACGGCGAATGGGAAGTGACCTACGTCACCTTCCGCGACATGGGCGCGGCGTTCGGCGTGGCCCTGCTCGGCATCTACATCCTGGTGGTGGCGCAGTTTGGCAGTTTCAAGCTGCCTTTGGTCATTCTCACGCCGGTGCCGCTCACCTTGATCGGTATCGTCATCGGCCATTGGCTGTTCGGGGCGCCGTTCACTGCCACCTCGATGATCGGTTTTATTGCGCTGGCCGGCATCATCGTGCGCAACTCGATCCTGTTGGTGGATTTCATCCGTCACCGGCAGGGGACAAAACCGCTGAAAGAAGTTCTGCTCGATGCCGGCGCGACACGCTTCCGGCCCATCCTGCTCACCGCGCTCGCCGCGATGATTGGTGCGGCCACCATCCTCACCGATCCGATCTTCCAGGGCCTCGCGATCTCGCTGCTGTTCGGTCTTGTCTCCTCAACGATCCTGACGGTGCTGGTGATCCCGGCGCTCTACGTCTGGCTGCGTGATCCCGAACGGCCGCCGTCTGGTCCGTCGCGGGCGCGTCGCGTGTTCGACATGGCGGGCGTGAAGGCGATAGCGTTGTGGCAAAATATTCAGCCTGGTCTGAGACGTGGGCGCGAAGTCCTTAGGCCTCTCCGCGATGGGCTCGCTGCGCGCTTGGCACCGCTTGTGGGACGACTACGGACCGCCTTGGTACGCCGCTTCCCCGCAATGTTCGACCCGCAACACCGAGCGTGACCTCCGCCGATCACACGGCAGCTTCGGTTCCAAACTGGAGGCGGCCCGCCATGCGGATCAAGTCGGCCAGGGTCGCCGCGTGCATCTTTCGCATGATCTGAGCCCGGTGTGCCTTGACCGTCGATTCGGTCGTGCCGAGAGCGGCACCGATCTGCTTATTGAGCTGGCCCTGAACCAGGATTGCCATCACCTGTCGCTCGCGTTCGGTCAGCGAAGCGAGACGTTCGCGCAAATCGGCGATCGAACGTTCCTGCTCGCGTCGCGCACGGTCGGATGCCAGGGCATTTTGAATGGCGTCGAGGAGGTCCTGGTCCCGGAACGGCTTGGTCAGGAACTCTACGGCCCCAGCCTTCATCGCTCGCACCGACATCGGAATATCGCCATGGCCGGTGATGAAGATGATGGGAATCTGATCGCGCACGGCGATCAATTCGCGCTGGAATTCCAGGCCGCTTGCGCCCGGCAGACGCACATCAAGGACAAGGCAGCTTGGAACGTTCTGACGCGTATGGGCCAGGAATTCCCGCGGCGAGCCGAAACCGACCATTTTCAGCCCAACGGATCGCAGCAGACCGGATAGCGCCGCGCGGATGGAATCATCATCGTCGATCACATAGACGATGGCATCGTCTTCAATCATCTCGCCCTCCGTTCAAGGGAATGGTGATGGTGAATTGCGCGCCGTGCGGCAACGCAGGAGTGGCGACGAGGACGCCCCCATGGGCCTGCACAACCGTCCGGCAAATCGACAGCCCCATACCCATTCCGTCGGCTTTTGTGGTGACGAAGGAATCGAACAGCCGCGCCAATACTCCATCCGCAAAGCCCTGTCCGTCATCGCGGAAGGTGACTTCTAGGTCCTCCTCAGGCGTACGGCGGGCGGCGATCCACAGGTGGCGTGGACGATCTATGGTCTGGGACAGAGATTCCACGGCGTTCGTGATCAGGTTGACGAACACCTGTTGCATTTGGATGCGGTCGCCGGCAAACGCCGGCAGGGCCGGATCAATGTCGGAGTGAACCGTCACGCGGTGCTTTTCGATTTCGGCCTGCAGCAAGGCCAAGACTTCATCGAGACTGGCGCGGAGTGAGACTTGCACCGGCTCCACCAGCACGCTTTTCACCATAGCCCGTATGCGAGTGACCACCTGACCGGCGCGTTCGGCGTCCCGCACGATCCGCTTGGCAGCTTCGCGGGCTTCGTCGAGTTCTGGTGTTGGTGCGTTTAGCCAGCGCACACAGGTGTCGGCGTTGGTGACGATGGCGGCGAGCGGCTGGTTGATCTCGTGGGCGATGGAGGCGGCCATTTCGGCCATGGAGGTCAGCCGGGCAGCGCGCGCGAGTTCGTTGCGGGTGGTGTCCAGTGCGGCTTCGGTACGTTGTCGCTCGGCCATTTCCGCAACAAGGGCATTGTTGGTCCGCTGCAGTTCGGCTGCGTTCGTCTGGAGCTGCCGGTGCGCTTTGCGTAAGGTCTCTTCGGTCTGGCGGCGGTGTTTATAAAGGGCGTCGCCAACAAAGGCACAGACGGCGAAGAACACGAACAACAAGACGTCGCGACCATGAAGGCCGTGATCCGATCGCGAGACGCCATAGAAATAGAGCCCAAAAGGTACCGATACGGCGACCGCAAAGAAACCCGGTCCGCGGCCGCCAAACCATGCCGCCGTAGCGATGGCGGCGAAGAACGGAAAAAGCGAAGGGCGCCTGACGTAAATATGCTGCAAGACTGCGGTCGCCAGCAATGCCAAGCCGACAAGCAGGAGAGCAATGAGATAGGGTGTCAGGCGCTGGAGAACGTCCCGCCCGCTTTGATCCGCAGACGGACTACCCCATAGAAAATTTGCCGCAAGTCTCCGCATCCGACCTCCAAAGAGGCCGTTCGCCTGGAGAACAACCTCTGCAAAGCAGAAGCATCAGAGAGGCGACAGATGGATGAAGGATTTGCGACAGTTCCATTACAGCAGGCGACGTCACGTAGGCTTTTCTTGGCGCCCGTTGCTCAAGAACTCGGCGCGGACCGCCGCCCATTTTTGCGGTGACACCTTCCAAGAAGCACGAGCGTCCTGCAGAACGAGCAGAAGTTCGTGAACGGCGGCTTCGGTACTGGCGAAAGTGTTACGCTTGGTAATGCCGCGACGGCGCAGCTTTTCGGTAACCGACTCGACCGCTGAGGTCGTGCACAGTACGTCGCGCACGGTTGGCGACATTGCAGCGGTCGACGCTGCCAACGCCCAATTGCGCCGCCAGAACGCTGCAACAACGGGATTGTCCCGCAGCGGGGCCAGTGCCGTAAGATCGGCTAGTGTCACGGCAGGATGCGCCTCCACGAAGAACCGAAGGAGATGAGCCGCGGCCGGTCCGCGTGCGGCGGGCCGCAGGTATTCCACTGATTCCTGGACGAGGTGTTTGATGCTTCGAACCGCACGGGCAGAATGAAATATGCTCCTGACGGCGATTAAAGCGGTGTCGCTCTCCGCCACCGCGATGCCGAACTCGACCACACCCCGGCCGCGAAGTTGGTCGATCGCGGATGCCCAGGGATGAGCTGCCGGTGTGTGGTCGATCCAAAAGCCGATGATATCCTTGGTGCCGTCCGCCAGGACACCGAGCGCAAGATGGAGGCGCTTGGCGCTCAAGAGTTCGTATTCGCGAACCTTTACGATGAGGGAGTCGAGGAAGACCATCGCATAGCCGGACTCAAGGCGTCTGTTCCGCCACAGATCGAGGTCGTCTGCTACCGTCCTCACGGGATAGGGGGCACACGGCAAACCGAATAGCGCCTCTATCCGTCCGCGCGTCTCGCGCGGCGTATTAGCCGGTCTACTCAGGCCGGCTTGATGTTGAAGGTATCGGTTTGGCACAGCGACCATCGTGTGAAGCTACGGTGGCAGTATCGTTGCGAGGCCACGACAAGGTCTATTGGCCGCGAAGATGACGAAATCCTCGCAAAGGACTATGCCGCGTGCCGATGGTTGAGGACGTTTTTCAAGCCGTACTCGTTGCAGGCCCAGAGACTTGCGTCAGTTTCATTACAGTGGTTCCCCCAAACGCTTCAGCGATGGTCTAACTGGATCGTCCTATCGGCTAAGTGCACTCAACCCCAATCCCAATAGATAAACCGTTGCCGTCCCCGTAAGCCTGCACCGCGCGTAGCGAGCGCCGAAAAGGCGCGCGTGCAATCGCAACGATGGGTATTCCAATCGAGGGGTCCGAGCGGGACTTCTCGGAAAAACGAGGGGTTCTATGAGAAAAGCAGGTACACTGATGGCTGGTGTTGCCGCCATCGCTCTAGTGGTGTCTCCGGTCTATGCCGCCAAAGCTCGGTCAACCGGAACATCTGAGGCCACGCCACCGGCCGTTGCTCAACCGGACCCGCGCGTCGATCAGTTGGAACAGCGGATCGATGCTTTGGAAGCCGAATTGCAGCAATCCGAAATGCATCAAGCTGCCGATCACAACAAGGTGGATTCCTGGAAACCGCTCGGCGGCTGGTGGGATTCGACCAAGATCAGCGGGCGCATGTATTACGACATCACCAACATTACCAACAAGAACAACGGCACCAACGCCAGCTATAACGGCACCAGCTTCGACATCAAGCGCTTCTATGTCGGCATCGATCACGATTTCAACAAGATCTTCTCTGCCAACGTGACCACCGACTTTACCTATGATAGCTCGGTCAGCGCCAGCCAGATTTATCTTAAAAAGGCCTATCTCCAGGCCAAACTCGATGATGCCGTTATCGTGCGCGTCGGTTCTGCGGACCTGCCGTGGATTCCGTTTGCGGAAGACGTTTACGGGTATCGCTTCATCGAAAACACAGTTGCCGATCGTACCAAGTTCGGCACTTCGGCCGATTGGGGTGTTCACGTCCTCGGCAAGCTGCCGGGCGGCATTTTCAGCTATCAAGTGTCGGCGGTCTCTGGTGTCGGCTACAAGAAGGCCGGCTCGACTGCGTTCCGTGCGGAGCAGCCCGACGTCGAAGGCCGTCTCAGCGCCGATTACATGGGCTTCACCCTGGCCGTTGGCGGCTACTGGGGCAAGCTGGGTGCCATGCACTCGGATACGACCTATCACGATGCCACGCGCTTCAACGCGCTGGCAGCTTACAAGATCGAAGGCCTGAAGGTTGGTGTGGAGTACTTTACGGCCTCGAACTGGACGCAGGTGAAGTCGGCGACTTCCTCAAGCGGATGGGGCGTTTCGCCGTTCGCGTCATACGATTTCACTCCGGAATGGAGCGTCTTCGGCCGCTACGACTACGTAAAGCCTTATTCGGATGTTGCGCGTACCAACTTTAAAAACGACTACTTCAATATCGGCGTCAAGTACACGCCGGTCAAGATTGTCGATTTCGCGTTGGTGTACAAGCACGATGCGGGTTACGGCGGCTTCTTCGGTGATGCCAACGGTACGATCGGCGGTACCGCCTTCGCGCCCGGCAACAGCGGCCATTACGATGAAGTTGGCCTGTTCGGGCAGGTTCGGTGGTAAGCTCTATTCGCCGGTCCGCTGCGAGCAATTGCGGCGGTGCCGGTCCCGGACTTGCGGTGTGGAAATCGAAACCGAGCGTCCGTGTACGGACGACATGAAAATGAAAGGTATGGCATGAAGAAGTTTCTGAAAGCCGGGCTTACTGCCGTCGCTGCTATGGCCGGCGCAGCCCTTATCGCAACCAGCGCTATGGCCGCCGACATCACCGGCGCCGGCGCGACGTTCCCTTATCCGATCTACGCCAAGTGGGCCTCGGCCTATAAGACCAAGACCGGCATCGGCCTGAACTATCAGTCGATCGGCTCCGGTGGCGGTATCGCTCAGATCAAGGCGAAGACCGTCACGTTCGGCGCCAGCGACATGCCGCTGAAGCCAGCGGAACTCGATGCGGCCGGTTTGGTCATGTTCCCGACCGTTATCGGTGCCGAGGTTATCGTCTACCATCTGCCGGGCATCAAATCCGGCGCACTGGTGATCGATGGACCGACGCTAGCCAATATCTACCTGGGCAAGATCACCAAGTGGAACGATCCAGCCATCAAGAAGTTGAACCCCGGCGTGAGCTTGCCGAACATGAGCATCCTCGTGGTGCATCGTTCGGACGGTTCGGGTACGACATTTATCTTTACCAACTATCTTGGCAAGGTCAGCGGCGAGTGGGCCAGCAAGGTCGGCTCTTCGACCGCGGTTGAATGGCCCACAGGCATCGGCGCGAAAGGCAACGAAGGCGTTTCCGGCAATGTAGCGCAGACCGTCGGGTCCATCGGCTATGTCGAATATGCCTACGCGATGCAGAACAATCTGCCGTGGATGCGCATGAAGAACCACGACGGCAAGATCGTTAGTCCGTCCATGGAGTCCTTCCAGGCTTCCGCGTCTCATGCGGATTGGGCCCACGCAGACCACTTCTACATGATCCTCACCGATCAGCCCGGTGCGGAGTCTTGGCCGATCGAGAACCCGACCTTTGTGCTGTTCTACAAGAACCCGTCCGACAAGGCGGGCAGCAAGACGGCTCTCGATTTCTTCAAATGGGCCTATGCCGACGGCGACAAGATGGCCGAGAGCCTGCTGTATATCCCGCTTCCGAATAGCGTGGTGAAGGTGATCGAAAACAGCTGGAAGCAGATCCAGGGTTCGGGAATGTAACTTGATTCAGTTTTCGGAGGTAATTGGAAGAGGGAGCTGCAAAGCTCCCTCTTTTTTCGCACTCAGTGCTGATGATGGTCGTGGTCGCCGCTGCACTCGCACATGCCGGCTTCGGTCAGGGGGTGGATCACGCCCATCATGTAACCCGCTACGGCTGCCGCAGGCGGAATGTCCCGCGCCACCACGGTGGTGATACCGCGTTTCTGCATGCGTTCGACAAAGCAGCCGCCGGCGCTTCCGGCGATGAGCACTTCGATGCCGTCGAGCGGGTGCTGCCCGCCCTGGAAATTGTGGATGGTCTGGTCTTCGTTGATGTCGATGCGGGCGATTTCCACCGGGTCCTTGCCAGTCTCGGCTTCGTACACAAGGAAGCGGGCGGCATGACCGGCATGACCGGAAATCGTCTGAAAGTCTTCACTGGCAACGGCGAACTTCACGGTATTCTCCAATTCAATGTTGAGTCCAGGCAAGATAACCACCGTTCATGCTGACAGCATTTTTGTAGCCGTGACCGAGCAGGAACTGCACCGCCTGGGCGCTGCGATGGCCCGAGCGGCAATAGACGATGAGCTTGCCCTTCTTGGGCAGAGCGGAAAAAGTGTTCGGCAAATTGTCGAGCGGCATCAAGATGGCGCCCGGGATGGTGCCTTGGGCCGTTTCGTCGGGGCGCCGCACGTCGACGATCGTGATTTTGCCACCCAACGCGATCAGGCCGCGCACCTGGGCCGGTTCGATGAGCGGGACTTGCTGCAGAGCTTGGGCTTGCGCAGCGACTGGCGTCGTGCCGACAAGCGCGGCCGAAAAAGCGAGTGCAAAAGCGGCCAAGGTAGATTTGATACTGGACATTACTTCCCCTCATTATTGGGTGTGGTCACGCAACGCGCGCGTGACCACGCATTTTGTTGATTGATTTGATTACCACCAGCAGCCGCCCATACCACGGCCCATACCTCTACCGCGTCCCATACCGCCACCCCACCGTCCATTTCCTCTGTAGGCGGTGAAGTCCTGTTGAATTTTTGCTTTCTGATCGGCCGGAAGCGCATTCCACTTGACGGCAAGATCGCCTGCAAATTTCTTGCGTTCGGCGGCACTCATTGCCATGACTTTGTTACGGAAGTCCCAGCGGTACGAACGCATGTCGTTGAAGGACATTGCTGCGGTTGCCTTCTGCACTTCGGCAAAGTGCATCATGCGCTGCTCGGGTGTAAGGAACCCCATAACGCCGTTGCCGTAGCCGGCACCACAATAGGGCTGTGCGGGCGCGGGTTGGGCCATCGCGGGTTGTGAGGTTGCACTCAACAGACACGCTACCGCCATTGCTGGTAACAAGAAGTGATATCGTGACATTGCACGCTCCCTTCGTGAGGTTCCTGCCGGCAGCTTTGCTGTCCAGGTGATGTCGTTCCTTGGCAGGCGATGTTCCGCCATTTGACAAGGCGCTATTATTACCCCATTATGAACGTGCGTTCAATAGTACCATATATTCGCAGGTCCAAGACAATCCGCGCGGCAGCGAGTTTTTACGGCCCAGAAATAGTCCCATGAGACCGAAGAAGAGCCGATTTGTTCAGAGCAGCCCGTCGGTTCGCTTTTTCAAGCCGCGTGCGATACCGCTCGCCGAACTTGAGATCGTGACCCTGAAAGACGAAGAGTGGGAAGCGATCCGCCTCGCCGACTACGAGAAGTTGAATCAAGAGACCGCGGCGCAGAACATGGGTGTGTCCCGGCCCACGTTTTCGCGCGTCTTGGCGAGTGCGCGTGCGACCGTTGCGAAGGCGCTGGCGGAAGGTTGTGCGCTTGCGATCGGTGGTGGTGACTTCCAGCTGCAATGCAATGCAACGGCCGCAAAGGTCCGCAAACCGCCGGAACGGCTATGATGCGCAGGCGGGGCCGATGAACGCGGCTTTCCTATTTGAGCCAGCTTTGAACGTCTCCCGGCTTCGGTAGGCCACCGGCGTGGACGAGCTTTCCTTCGACCATCACGCCAGGCGTAGATGCGACACCGGCCCTGGCGATTTCGGCATAATCGGTGACTTTTTCGATCTCGACCTCGACGCCGAGTTTGGCAGCTTCGGCTTTCACCATATCTGCGGTCTGCTGGCAGCGGTTGCAACCTGGGCCGAATACTTTCACGTGTTTCATGGGAACCCCTCCTAGAGGAACAGGATGTTGAACAGATAGCCGACGGCGAGAATGCCGGCGGCAACGGTACCGGCGAAGACGGCGATCAAGCGCAGACTTAACACCTTGCGTAAAATGATCATCTCCGGCAACGAAAGCGCGGTGACGCTCATCATGAAGGCCAGTACCGTGCCGAGAGCCGCACCTTTTTCCAGCAACGCCTCAACCACCGGGATGACGCCTGCCGCGTTCGAATACATTGGCACGCCGAGCGCCACCGCGGCAGGGACGGACCACCAGGCGCCGCGTCCCATAATCGCCGCCAGAACACCATTCGGGACATAGCCGTGAATGAAGGCTCCAACGGCGATACCGGCGACGACCCATAACCAGACTTTGCCGACGATGTCCTTGACCGCGTCAATGCCGGCGTCAACGCGCTCAGCGGCGGTGATCTTGTGGCTCGGTAGTTCAACTGGCGCGGCCCTGAGGGCCTGAACCCAGGGTTCGAGCCAGCTTTCCAGATGCAGCCGGCCGATCACCCATCCGGCAACAATGGCGATCGCCAGACCGAAGCCGAGATAGACCGCGGCCACCTTCCACCCCACAAGGGCGAACAGAAGGCCTAAGGCTACTTCGTTGATCATCGGCGAGGCGATCAGGAACGAGAAGGTGACGCCCAAAGGGACGCCGGCTGACACAAAGCCGAGAAACATCGGCACGGCCGAGCAGGAGCAGAACGGTGTGACGATACCCAGCGAGGCGGCGCCAACGTTGCCCACGAACTCGTTCTTGCCCGCCAGAAAGGCACGGGTGCGCTCGACCGAGAAAAAGGTGCGGATGACGCCGACCACAAACACGACAATGGCCAGCAGGAGGAGAACCTTCGGCACCTCGTAGATGAAGAAGGCCGCCGCGGCATAGAGCGCGCCGTTACGGGTCAAAGGCAGGACGGAGGCGAACCAAGCCGAGGCTGGCGCCAGCGCAAGATAAGCAGCGGTCCACAGAATGATTCCGAAAGCAATGCGTAACCACCAAGCGAGTATGGGGCGCTGGGAGGCGGTTATGTTGCTCATGCGGCTCTATCCTTCGGAATTTTGGAGGCGGAAGCCGCAGTGACGACTGTCTTGATAATCGCCTTCATGCTTGGCGCAAGCGCTGGATTGAGACGATAGCGCACCCATTGGGCATCGCGACGGTCCACCACGAGGCCAGCATGCTTGAGCACGGCCATATGGCGGGACATGCGCGACTGCGTGGCGTTCAAGTGCTCCATGAGCTTGCAGACGCAACACTCCTTGCCATCCGCCAGCAAGAGTACGGCACCGAGCCGGGTGGGATCAGACAGGGCAGACATGAGAGCGATTACGTTGTTCATGCGAAATACCGCTTATGCGTATATCCGCATGTAAATGAGTGCGGCGTGAGAGTCAATGCCTGGTGCCGTTCTGGCGGCCATCAGCCGTTGGGCGTGATCGAAATCGAAATCGGTCTTAGTGTGGCCAAACCAACTCGAAGTGCGGGCCGCAAAACCATCACCATCCGCCTGCCTCGGGCCGATGAGGGCCTCAATTGAAAACCATGCCGCCGTCGATGATGAGCGCCTGGCCGGTCATGTAGTCGGAATCCGGGCCAGCGAGGTAGGAGACGCAAGCCGCCACATCCTCCGGCTCTGAAATGCGGCCGAGCAGCACGGTTTTCGCCCATTGTTCGAGACCCCATTCCAGGGATTTGCCGTTTTCTTTCGCTACTTTTCCGGCGATGCCCTCCATCATCGGGGTCCGTACGATACCCGGACAATAGGCGTTGACGGTGATCCCGAGCGCGGCCAGATCCTTCGCGGCGGTTTGGGTAATGCCGCGGATGGCGAACTTGGTAGCCCCATACACCGCCAGATCGGGGTTTCCCACCTGACCGGCCTGTGAAGAGGCGTTGATGATCTTGCCGATGATATCGCCGATCTTCGCCGGTTTGCGCGTCTTGAAATGCTTCACCGCCGCCTGAATGCCCCAGTACGTCCCGCCGACGTTGACATCAAATACCTTGCGGTAGATTTCCGGAGTAATCTCCTCGATCGGGGTTACCGGGCCAAGGCCGGCGTTGTTGATCATCACATCCAGACGGCCAAAACGGGTGACCACCTCTGCCACCGCCTTAAAGACCTGATCGCGCTGGGCGACGTCCACGGTGACGGCAAGTGCTTCGCCGCCGCCGCCGGTAATTTGTTTGGCGCAATCATTGGCGGTGTCGGCATTGAAATCCAAGCAGCCAATGGCGAAGCCATCGTTGGCGAGACGGATCGCGATGGCCCGGCCGATGCCCTGACCGGCACCCGTAATGGCGGCAACTTTACGCTGATTGCTCATGGTGTTTTCCTTTTCGCTGATGTTGTCGCGCTGCCAGTCGCCCGTGCTCTACCCCAGCACCACCTCAACCTTGTGAACTTTGCCGTCGTCGGCCAGCGGGATGCGCAATGGGGCCTGGGGCAGGGGGAGGCCGTCGAGTTTGGCGGACGTGATCCCGCGGCAGAGACCCTGCGGGTTTTCAACCACGATGTCGTAGCGCGCGGTGCCGTGCCGGTAGGTGAGTTCGAAGCCGGGCCAATGTTTGGGAATGCAGGGATCGAGCGTCAAGAACGCGCCGTGGCGGGTGAGACCAAGGATGGATTCGATCCCGGCGCGATAGAGCCAAGCCGCCGATCCGGTGTACCACGTCCAGCCGCCCCGTCCGGTGTGTGGCGGTTCGGAATAGACGTCGGCGGCGACCACATAGGGCTCGACCTTGTAGCGGCGCACGCTGGCACGGCTGCTGGCGTGATTGATCGGATTGAGCAGCGCGAACAGCTCCGCGGCCTTGTCGCCGTTGCCGAGCATGGCCTGGGCGATGATCGACCAAGTGGCGGCATGGGTATATTGCCCGCCGTTTTCGCGAATGCCGGGCGGATAACCTTTGATATAGCCCGGATCGAGCGGCGTGCGGTCGAACGCGGGAGTGAATAGCAACGCCAGCCTGGATTCGCGCTGGACCAGGAATTCGTCGACCGCGTTCATCGCTTGCGCGGCACGGCCAGGGGCGGCGGCACCGGACATCACACTCCAGGATTGGGCGATGGAGTCAATCCGGCATTCGCTGTTGGCGGCGGAGCCGAGCGGCAGTCCGTCATCGAAATAGGCCCGCCGGTACCAGGCGCCATCCCAGCCGTTTTGTTCGAGCGCCGCGCGCAGCTCGACGGCGTGATTGCGCCACGTTGCGGCACAGGTCTTGTCGCCGCGTGCTTCGGCCAACGGCGCGAAGGCTGTGAGCGTCGCGTACAGGAACCAGCCGAGCCAGATGCTTTCGCCTTTGCCCTGATCCCCGACGCGGGTGAAACCGTCGTTCCAATCGCCGGTCCCGATCAGCGGCAGCCCGTGAACGCCCGTGGCCAAGCTGAAGTCGAGCCCGCGGGCGCAGTGTTCGAACAGGGACGCGGTCTGATTGGATTGCGACGGTTGGAAATAGGAGTCGTATTCGCCGGGTTTGAGGGCCGGTCCCTCGACGAAAGGAACTTGCTCGTTTAGCACCGCCTCGTCACTGCTGGTTTCGACATAATGTGCGGCGGCATAGGCGAGCCAGACGCGGTCGTCCGAAACGCGCGTGCGCACGCCTTGGCCGTAAGGCGGCAACCACCAATGCTGCACGTCGCCTTCGCTGAACTGCCGGGCGGCGGCGCGGAGCAGATGCTCGCGCGTCATCGCGGGGCGCGCCAGCGCCAATGCCATGCTGTCCTGAATCTGGTCGCGGAAGCCGAAGGCGCCGCTTGCTTGGTAAAACGCCGAGCGCGCCCACAGGCGACAGGCCACGGTCTGATACAGCAGCCAGCGATTGAGCATGATGTCCATCGCCCGGTCTGGGGTTTTCACCTGCACGGTGCCGAGCAAATCATCCCAGTGCTTCTGCACGTCACGGAAGCAGGCATCGAGATCGACGGTGCGGTAATGGGCAATCAGGAAGCGCGCATCGGCGACACTGGGAGACTGCCCCAGGAAGACGACGATTTCGGTGCTTTCGCCGGGTGCCAGGGTCACGGTTGTCTGCAGCACGCCACACGGATCGAGACCCGCGCCGGTACGGCCGGAGAGCGACTGTGCATTCTCCGCCAGCGCCGCAGGATTATCGAGGGTTCCGTTGCGGCCGACGAACTCCCGCCGGTCTGCGGTCCACGATGTCTCGCGGCCGGCAAAATCCATGAAGGCGATGTGGGCGCCAAAAGCCGTGCTCCAGGGATTGCGGGCAAACAGCGCCCCGGTTGTGGCATCGCGTTCGGTCAGGAGGAAGGGCGCGCTGATCGCACGCGATGCTCCCAGCACCCATTCGGCATAAGCCGTGAGCGAAAGGTGACGAGTTTGCGATGTGGTATTGCGGATCCGAAGCCGCGATATCTTGATCGGATCGTGCAGCGGAACGAATTGGGTGAGATCGAGTCTGATGCCGTGTGCGTTGTGTTCGAACCGGCTATAGCCTTGACCGTGCCGCACGAGATACGGCGCCGCCTCGTCGCGGATCGGCAGCGCGGTCGGGCCCCACAACGCGCCGCTGTCTTCGTCGCGCACGTAAAGGACTTCGCCCGGCCGGTCGATGACCGGATCGTTCGACCACGGCGTCAACTGGTTTTCCTTGCTGTTTCCGGCCCAGGTATAACCCGTGCCTTCCGCCGCAACCTGAAAACCGAAAGCCTCGTTGGCAATCACATTGATCCATGGCGCCGGAGTCACCTGACCGGCCTTCAGGATCGTCACGTACTCGCGCCCGCCGGTGGAAAAACCGCCGAGCCCGTTGAAGAACTCGAGATCAGTAGGAACCGCCGTGAGGGGCGTGTCGACGGCAGCCTGGCGTCGCGGTGGCAGCGGGGCCGGTCCGCTGGTTTTGCGTAAGCGGCCGAGTTGATCGGAGAGGTTTCCCTGACGCGCTGCCAGCACGACGCGGGCGACGGCTGGAAGCAGCGCGCGGGTCTCTTGCGAAATAAGGTCGGCGCGCAGGACGAAGACGCCGCCGCTGGTCAAGTCCACGCCGGCACTTGGCGGGTGCTGACTCTTGCGCACCATGGTTTCGATGGCAACTTGAAGATCCTGGACGTAGGAGGACGAGCGCTCGTTCAGAATGACGAGGTCGGCGGCCAATCCCTTCATGCGCCAGTACTCGTGCGCACGCAGCATCTGACCGACCAAGGCGATATCCTCGATGGCGTCGATCCGTACCAGAACGATCGGGAGGTCGCCCGAGATGCTCTGGGCCCACAGTCCCGCCGGGCCGCCGCTACCCCGGCGGATGATGTCGGCCGCCGGGCGCGTGGCTGGACCGGCGTAGAGCACGTGGCCGGCCAAGCGCTGAAAATGTCTGGCGTCTTTTGCGGTGATGTCGAGGTGGCGCAATTGGACCTGCGCTTGCGTCCACGCCAGGGTGGCGGCACGGTCGAAGGCGCTGATGTCCTGATGCTTGTCGACCAGATCCAGCACGGCGGCGCGCGAGGATGCGACGATCGTCCAGAATGTCAGGCGCACGGTCTCGCCCGGCTGCACGCGGACGTGTCGGCGCATGGCGAAAATCGGATCGAGCACCGTGCCGACGCTGCCGCTGAGCGGCTGGCCGTCCCTGACCGCCGCCGGAACGCGCAGATTTTTCCCCCGGCCCAGGAACCGGGCGCGATCGGTTTCGATTTCGGTTTCCCCGACGGTTTCGCCTTCGACGACGGCCAGATGGGCGGCCCAGATTTCGGGTTCCGACGGCGAGCGCCGCCGCCGTGTCGCCAGCAGCACACCGGTCCGGGCGTCGTATTCGGTCTGGACGAACAGCTTGGAGAAGGCCGGATGGGCCATGTCAGCGGCCGGGGTTGCCAGCACAAGTTCGGCGAAGGAGGTAATCTCGATCTCGCGCGGCCTGAGGCCCGCATTGGTGAGCGACACCCGGCGCGCTTCAGCGTCGCTTTCAGAGGATACGACCACTTCAAGCAGGGTCGAAACGACGCCGTCGCGTCTGGCAATCTCGGTCTTGTCTTCGCTGTAGCGAACCTCGTAGCTGCTCGGTTCGGCGCCGCTGGGTTGATAGCCGGTGGACCAGATGTCGCCGCTTCTGACATCGCGCAAGAAGATGAACGAACCCCAGTCGTCGCAGGTCGGGTCCTCGCGCCAGCGCGTAACGGCGACATCGCGCCACCGGCTGTAGCCCGAACCGGCTGCCGTCAGCATGACGGTGTAGCGCCCGTTCGAGAGCAGTTGAACCTCTGGGGCAGGGCCGTGTGGCGAGCGGATGCGCCGAACCGTCGGCCGGTCCGGAACGTGCTCGGCAACGTTCAGGTTGGTATCCTCTGCCTTGGGGCGCGCGGCCACGATTTCACGCGGCGTGCGTTCCTGCAGCAGGAGTTCGGTCGCCTGGATGGCCGGCTCGGTGTGAAAACGGGTCCGCATTTTGCCGTCCAGCAAAGCGTTGGCAATCGCAACAATCGTCATGCCCTGATGGTGCGCCATGAAGGCGCGAATGACGGCGCAGTCGGCGTCGTCGGGCAGCCGCGAGCGGGTGTAGTCCAAGGCTTCATAGAAGCCGTAACGTCCGCTGGCGCCGGCCGCTGTGAGCCGTGCGAAATTGCGGATCGCGCTCGCAGGATCGACCATGGTTGCCAGCGCCGTCGCATAGGGCGCCACCACCGCATTCTCGCCCAGGCCGCGCTTCAGCCCAAGCCCCGGCACGCCGAAATTGGAGTATTGGTAGGTGAACTCCATATCGCGGGCGTTGTAGGCCGATTCCGAGACGCCCCACGGCAGCTTGCGTTCGTTGCCGAAGGCGATCTGGCGATGGACGATGAGGCGGTTGGTGACTTCCAACAGGCTGCCGGCCGGTGCGCGCATCACCAGCGATGGCATCAGATATTCGAACATCGAACCTGACCACGAGACCAGCGCCGCCCCGTGTTCGATCGGTGTGACCGTCCGCCCGAGCCGGAACCAGTGCCGCGACAGCAGATCGCCCTTGGCAATGGCGAAGAAACTCGCCAGCCGCGCCTCAGACGCAAGCAGGTCGTAACAGCTTTCGTCGAGCCTGCTTTCCGCGGCGAGGTAACCGATCGAGAGAAGTTTGCGGCGCGGATCGAGCAGAAAGTCGAATTCCGTCGCGTCTGCCATCGCCCGTGCCGTCGTTTCGAGGGTAAGAAGACGTTCATTCAAATCAATGACGTATTCACCCGCAAGTTCAGCATCGCGCATATGGCTATCGATCGTTCGCTGGATCGCGCGCGTCCAGAACAGCATTTCGATGTTGGTATCGTCGGTACCGGCGAGCGCTTGCGCGATGTCCACGACGATGGCCGCATGTCTCGCGAGGTCGAGGAGCTGTGTGGGAATGTCCCCCGCAACGGGCGTCTGAATCGCCGCTTCCAATGTATCGAGTGCGCTTTCAAGCTCCTGCCATGTCAGGATTTCGGTGTGGCGGTCGTCGGGGCATTGGTTGATCGCGGCGCGTGCCAGAGACACGGCATCGTCGATACCGGCACACCAGCAGGCGGGCGCGACGGGGCTGTCGATCCATTCCCGGCAAGCATTGGCGACGGCGATCAGATGCCCGGCCAGATTGCCGCTATCGACGGTGGAAACGTAGCGCGGTTCCAGCGGCCGCAGGTCGCGCGTGTCGTACCAATTGAAAAGGTGTCCGCGGAAGTGCTCAAGCCCCCGCATTGTGGCGATGGTGGCTTCCAGGCGTTCGACGGTTTCGGTCGTCCCCACCCAGCCGAAGTCGCGCGCGCTGACGGCCGAAAGCAGATAGAGGCCCATATTGGTGGGCGAGGTCCGCGATGCAAGGACCGGCTTGGGATCCTCCTGGAAATTGTCGGGCGGCAGCATGTGGTCGGCCGCCGTGACGAAGGTTTCGAAGTAACGCCAGGTCCGGCGTGCGATCAGCCGCAAGGCGTGCCCATCCGATTCCGATACGGCAATGCGCCCGGCGACCAGTGGCGACAGGCTTACCCATCGCGCGACCGCGGGTGCGGCGATCCAAAGCAGGGCGAAGGGGATTGCGACCGGCCCCGCCGTGCCGCTTGTCTGCCAGACAATGAACGCGGCTGCGGCAGCGATGACGACGCTGCCCGCCATTCGGCAATAGGCGCCGGTGAGATCGAGCCGCGGCCTCGAATTGGCACCGGCCGCGGTGACCCATTCAAGCATATGGCGGTGGCTGACAAACAGGCGGTACAGCGTCCGGCAAATAGCGTCGCCCATCGACCATGCCTGATGGGCGAGGAACGTCACCGTCAACGCCGTCTGTGTCAGGGCTAGGCCGAGATCGTCGCCCAGTGCATCCAGATGACTGCGAACCGTGCTGCGGGACCGTCGTGGCATGACGGCGGCGAAAACCGGAAGCAGCGTCGGCACCGCAATGGTCGCCAGGACGAAGCATGTCCATAGCGCGGCATCGTGTTCCGGCAGTGTCCATGCCAGCAGCAATGTCAGAAGAGCAGCCGGGGCCGACAGCGTCCGCCTGAGATTGTCGAGCATCTTCCAACGGCCGATGAGTGGCAGCACCGATTTGGCGCCGGCACCGTGTGATGTGTCGCGGCGTCCGAAGATCCACGGCGCGAGCTGCCAATCGCCGCGGGCCCAGCGGTGTTGCCGGGCTACGGCAACGTCGTAACGAGCGGGGTATTCCTCGACAACTTCGACGTCCGTCGCCATCCCGGCGCGGGCAAAGGTGCCTTCGAAAAGATCGTGACTGAGAAGCGAGTTCTCCGGCACGCGATCGGTCAGGGCCGCCTCGAAGGCATCCACATCGTAGATGCCCTTACCGGCATAGGAGCCTTCGCCGAGCAGATCCTGGTAGACGTCCGAGACCGCCGATGCATAGGGATCAATGCCGCTGATGCTGGAGACGATGCGCTGGAACAGCGATCCCTCACGTCCGACCGGCAGCGACGGGGTCACGCGCGGCTGCAGCACCGCATAGCCTTCCACGACGCGTCCGGCAGAAGTATCGAACCGCGGCTGGTTGAGTGGGTGGGCCATCTTACCGATGAGCCTGCGAACGGTGTTGCGCGGCAGCCTTGTATCGGCGTCGAGCGTGATGACATATTTGACGTCGGCGGGCACGGTTGGCGGGCCGTCGGCGCCAGCTACAAACGTCGTATCGGTGGCGCCGCGCAACAGGCGGTTCAATTCCTGAAGCTTACCGCGCTTGCGCTCCCATCCGATCCACTGCTGCTGGGTTTCGTTCCACGCGCGCCGGCGATGCAGCAAGAGAAAGCGTTCGCCGCTGGGTGCCGGTCCGTATTGGCTGTTCAAACGGTCGATACCGCTCACGGCCTCGGCCAGAAGCGCGTCGTCATCGGCAGCGTGTTCCGTCGGCGCGTCACGCCAATCGGTGAGCAGCGCGAAGTGCAGGTCGCCATGCGGGCTTGCCAGATAGTGAACTTCAAGCCGCTCGATTTGCTCTTCGATCGCCGCCTTTGACGTCAGTATGGTCGGGACGGCGATGATCGTGCGCAAATTGGCCGGTATGCCGTCGGGAAGCGCCAGGCTGGGCAGCGGCGCCGCTCGGAACACAGCCGAAACCGCGCGGTTCACCAGCGCCACTGCGAGGTCTATAGCCGGGAATACGCCGAGCAATGCCAGCAAGACCAACGGCCAGCCGCCGGTTCTGAGCGTCAGCAGCGCCGCAGACAGCGCCACGGCCGCAATGCCAACGACGCAGCCGATATAACCTCGGATGCCGATCTGCGTGCCCCAGCGCAGAAACCTGCTCGACGGCGACGGGCGGAAACCGATGGTGTTCTCGAACCGGCGGCGGCCACCGGCAATCAGGTGATAGCCGGGATCGAGCGAGCGGACATCGTTGCCGCCAGCGGCTGCAATCAGGGCTGCGCGGGCGATTTCGAGCTCGGTCAGGGTCGAGCCGCGGCCCAATTCCTCAATCGCGTTGCGGTAAAGGTTGCGGGTCGGAAAATCCAGATCGGCAAAATTGCTGCCCGCTCGCAAGGTGTCGTCGACCAGGCTGACGTTCTCGAACAACTCTGTCCAATCCACGCCCGAGGCCGTACGCATGCTGGTGATGATGTTGCGCACCGTCACACTGGCAGCGCCTTGGCGTTGCTGCTCGGCATACACCATCTCGTCGGACGTGGTGCCGAGAGCCGCAAGCCGGTCATCCAGCCACTTGAGCGCAGGGGTGATCCGCGGATCTTGGTCCCGGAGCCGCTGCACAAGCTGCACTGCGAAGGTCGCTTCCAACGTACCCTGCTCGTAGTGCTTGAGGACGATATCGATGGGTTCGGCCGTCCGTCCGTTGACGCCGAGAAGACGGTCGGCCGCGTCGTTGGCTTCCTGGCGCGCGATCCGGCTGCTGACGATGCGGTTGGCGGCGCGGCGCAGATTTTCGACCAGCACGATCCTGAGCGTGATGGTCAGGGCCCATAATTCGCCGATGGTCAGGGGCTGGACGCGTTGATAGGCCCGGGCGAAGCGGGTGAGCGTGTCGGGATCGAAGCGGCTGTCGGTATGGGCAATGAACGCCCAGGCAATGGCGAAGACGCGCGGATAACCGGCGAAAGGCCCGTCCGCCAATTTCGGCAGCCGCCGGTAATAGCGCGGCGGCAGGTCGTCGCGCGCCTGGCGGATTTGTTCTTCGACCAAATGATAGTTGTCGAGCAGCCATTCGGCGGCGGGGGTGGTGGTTTGCCCGTCGCGGACAGTGCTGGCGATTTCGCGATAGGCCGCCAGTAAGACGGCTTCGTTATCCTTCAGCCGGGATGCCAGCGATTGGCGCAAAACCGGGGTCGTCGTGACGGGCTGCGCCGCGGCGAGGCTTTCGGCATGCTGTTCCAAGCGCTCGACGCTGAACAGTTCCTCGCGAATGGAGGTTTCCGTATCCCACGGCGAACCCTGCTTGTTGCGTCCGAAAATGGTTGGAAACGTGAAGTTCAAGTCGACCTTTCCGGCGCGCACGCCATTTGGTCCGCGGGCACGTGCCTGCGGGTGCGAGTCTCCCCCTACGTCTCGGTGTCGAAATGGGCTCTTCGCTAGTGACGCCTCCGGCCGCAGTCCTGCGGCAAAGGCCGAGCACTCTATTATGCAACGTGTCTTAGCACGTTTCAGTCGTCGAATTGTGGCGGTAAGCGCCCGGTTTTGAAGATAATGATGGGTTCATCGTCGTAGTCGCCCAGCTCCGCGTCGCCCGAACTGGAAAACGCGATGACGCCACATTTCGTTTCTGCGAGCCGTTCCGCCGTCCGGAGCGCGGCGTCGGCCGATTTGCAGGGAATCGGCGGGTCGGCCTTCAGACGATTGCCTTTGCCGGGATTGTATGTTTGGACGACATAAACGGTCTGTCTGGTCATGGGGTTCCCGGTGGGGGTGAGGCAATCGTTGCGTGCGGTCTTGTAATAGGCGCTTGTAACACCTATATCCAACCTGCGACGGCGTCCCGTCAGATGAAGCGCACTGTTCTACTCCCGATCCGCGTTATGTGCGTCCGGTCGAAACAGAAAAACTTTCAGACTGATAGTTTCGTTTGCGCCGCTCAGGCAGTTGCTTGGGCGCAACCCGATGCATTTAGGAAAAGTACATGACAATCGGAACAGTGAAGTTCTTCAATTCTGCCAAAGGCTTTGGATTTATTGCGCCGGAGAGCGGCGGCAAGGACGTGTTCGTCCATTCCAGCGCCGTCGAGATGGCCGGCATGCGCGTTCTCTCCGAAGGCCAGCGCGTCTCGTTTGAAATCCAGACGGACGTCAAGGGCCCCAAGGCCGTTAATCTGCAAGCGGCCTAGTTGTTTGGTTGGTCGACGGAGTCAAAAACGCTCCGTCGACGCCAACCGGCCCATGTCACGACAGGAGGTTCGCCTCATGAGCGATGCCGGGTTCCGGTTAAGTCGAATCCATGCCGAAGGCTGGAAGAAGGCACAGGAGTTGTCCGCGGTTGAGTCCGAGGACATGGATCTTACGCGCGCCGCGGAGTTGAATCCCTATCGGTCTGAACCCGAGCGGTCACGTTGGAACGCTGGTTTTGAAAAAGGGATTTGGGGTTAACCGGCACGGTCGTGCCTTTGCGTTACGCCAGTGCTGCGGATTCGAAGAGAGTTTCATCCCATGGCCAAATCATTCGTGCGTTTCGGCAAGCATCTGTCCATTCCGTCGACGGTTCAGATTAGGCACGAACTCCGAGCCTTCTGCGCCGCGGAAGACGTGCGCGAAGAATGTGCCGGCCACGAAGGTTTGCCGGTGATCGCGACGTGGGACGAAATCTACGCGCACCGCGCCGCCGCGGCAGCAGGGGCGTAGGATGGAGGCCGTCATGCCCGTAAGCGTCGCGATTGGCCAAAATTGGTCCGTATGGTATCCCAGCCGACGGCAATGGTTGCTCGCGACGGTGACAAGCCGCAGCGCCGGCAAAGCCACGTTGAAGTGCGACACGCGCTATGGCCTGGTCGTCGGCGACGACATGATAACGGCCGATGACGCCACCATTCTGGGAACATCCAATTTGTTCCGCTTCGTGGCGCAGAACGCATAGCGCATAGCGCTCGCTGTTCGAATTTCCGCCTCGTTTGACATCCGGCGCGAAGAGGCGCCCAACTGCCCAACCGTGCACATCATCCCGCTCATCGTTATGACTGCTTTCTTCACCTTCGCGCTGGTGGGGACGGTCGGGAAGCTGCTGTATGACGATTGGCGAGTCCGGCAATCGCTGCGACCGCCGCTGCCGATTGTTCTGCCACCGGAAAAGCCCGTAATACCTGTGGTTGATTAAACCCCGTTCGCTAGATCAGCGTTCCGGTGCTGGGAAGCCCGCCCTCGGGCGTGCCGATCACCCGCAAGTTGGGTGCCAGCGGATTTTCCGGCGGGCCGTAAGGCGGCAGCGGCGGCAAGACATCGACGATCGTGTATCCGAGGTTTTCCAGCCGGTGAACATAGGCTTCCGGATCCTCTTGGGGCGGAATCGTCATCTTTGTCAGGACATATTTCTGGCCAGGCCGGCGGAAGCTGATGACGTGTTTCACTGCGAAGTCCTTACACGACACTGCCATGGTTCGATGGCGTGGAAACTATCAATAGCACAAACGCATCCTGATAGTGAGTAAAGCAAATAAATATGCATGTTCGGTGATGACATCAGAGCCCCGAAGGGTGGGCGGGCAGCGACGGAACCGCGTTTTGCGCAGCACCATCGCCGCCTCCACCCCGGCGCACAGAACGCCCAAACCACGAAAGCTGCGCGCGTACTTACACACGCTTTCCGTGAGGGGCGCCGGCGCCAGACTGTAATGAGAGAAGAAAAGCTGGCCGTTGCGCTCCGAATCCACACAGAGCCGCTTTGCTTATATCGTGACGGACGCTTGCAGTTACAAGTCCAATAAGCGGAGCATCGCGAACAGAGAGGCGTTCGCCTTCAATCGTTCCTGGTGGCGTTGGCAGCGAGCCAAGCGCGAATTTGTTCCGGGTTGGCTGCCCAGACCTCGCCAGCCTTGTCGCGCGGGCGGAAGAACAGCGCGTCGCTTGGTCCGCGTTCCGGCGATTTGGCGCAGTCATCATCGGCGCTGTAATGGCGGAAGTTGCGCTCGACTTCATCCTCGAATTTCAACGAGACTTCCTGCTGTGCGTTTTCCCACGCCTTGCGCATCGCGCGCATCACCGACCAGCGCCGGAGCCCGGCGGGATGGGCCAGAAGAAGTTTCGCCAGTTCGGCGACGACTGCCTCGTTGCTATGCCACGGCCGCGTTCTGCTGGTGCGGAAATTGGGGTCGGTCCGGTCGTTCTGTTCCACGTATGTCAGAGAAACTCTCCTGCTCCAGAAATTCCGCGCCCGGCAATGTTGTTTCCGGACCGGCAAACATAACGTCGTGCCTATCCGAGAACTTCATCAAGCAAATGCCGATATTCCGCTGTCGCCCTTGCACTTTGTGCGGGGTTACCGAGTGGACCTGTCGAGCGGAAACTTGATCTGTCTCGGCCCGGCGCGCACGCCGAGCTTACAAAACAGCACTTCGACAAGTGCTTTGTGCACCATAGGACCTTGGCCCGAGATTAGCAATCGCAATTCCGAATTCGCATCGCGATGACCGTCGATGCGCCATAATTGACCGGTGTTTCTGGGCTAGAATGGACCAAGGGCCGCGAAGTGAGCGGTCGCGCTGCTGCCGGTAACCAACCCAGGCTGCGCTGATGCCCGCCGGGCGCGACAATTTCAGGAGACTCTCTTTGGTGCGAACAGGTTGGCGCCTGCAGGCGCTCGGATGGTATGCGGCTTTGCTGATCGTTGTTGGCGGATCGGCGGCATTTGGCGCGCCGGCAATTCCTCCGAATGCCCATCCGCACCAATACGGGACGGGATGGGAATGCAATCAAGGATATCGTCAAACCGGCGTGGCCTGTGTCGCGGTCAAGATTCCGGCCAACGCCTATGCGACTGATCTGGGGGAGGCAGGGTGGGAATGCGCCCGTGGCTACAAGGCCTTCGGGGCGGCGTGTGCGAAGATCAAGGTGCCGGACGACGCCTATCTCGCCACGGCGGGCGATGACGGTGCGGGGTGGCAATGCAATCGCGGTTTTCGTTCCGCGGGCGAGCACTGCGAAGCCATCAAAGTACCGGCGAATGCACATGCCATGGAATCCACCTACGGACGCGGATGGGCCTGTGACCGCGGCTTTCGTCTGATCGGTATGCAATGCCTGCTGGTCAAGATCCCTGCGCACGGCTATCTGGCCGATGTTGGCGACAGTTGGGAATGCGCGCGCGGATTTTATCGTCAGAGTGCCGCGTGTGCGGCGGTTGCAGTTCCGGCCCACGGCTATCTGAACACAATAGGGTCCGGTTGGGTCTGCGAACGAGGGTACCGTCAGGCGAGGTCGGCTTGTGTGGTGTTCGCCGTTCCGGTCCATGCGCACATGAATTACACGGGCGACGGATGGGATTGCGATCGCAGCTTCAGCCGAAACGGCACGCGGTGCCAGCTTGCGCATCCTTGACATGTCATTCGATGGCAAGGTTCGACGCGGACCGGCACACGCCTTCGTTGGCAATGCCGGTACTGCGGGGTGCGCGATTTAGACTTTTATCCGCCTGGGTTTGCGCGCCGCTGGCGGAGCAGGGGGCTTGGCGGCGGCTTCAGCGCGGTCGGCCTCTTCCTTGGCCAAGCGCAAGGCGCGGAGCTTTGCGATCTGTGCTGTGGCGGCGGCCTGCGCGCGATCGATTTCCTTGCGCACTTCGAGATCGCGGCGTTGGGAGGCGGCGAAATGATCTTGGGCGTTCTTGCGGGTTGCTTCGCGTTTGGCCGAAGGCGGCGTCGTGTCGTCAGACATATTTTTGCCTTTCTGGCCCCTGTGAGATGAAGACGAGGCGGCGGAATTGCACCGCCGCCTCGCTCAGTGACTGAAAAGCTCAAACCGCTTTCAGATTGGAGGCTTTGGCACCGCGCGCGTCGGGGACGACGTCGAACGATACCTTCTGGCCTTCGGCCAGCGAGCGCAGGCCGGCTTCCTGAACGGCAGTCATATGGACGAAAACGTCCTTACCGCCGCCGTCCGGCGCGATGAATCCGAAACCCTTGGCGGTATTGAAGAACTTCACTGTTCCGATGGTCATTGGTTTTCCCTTTAGAACGACCAGTTTCCGCACCGCGCAACACGCGTGGACGGACGTGGAAAACGAGAGCATCAGGTTTTGGGAAGGTCTCTTCTGTTCGGCTCGCTTTTGGCGGTCACAACCAGTTCGAGCGATCCGTCTGACGAGACGAAGTACCACGTAAGTTCAACCTTACATGCAATCGGGACGGATTGCAAACGCGCAATCCGGCTGGCAGCGGGGCGCCGCCGGAATAGCTCCAACCGGTCGATGCGTCGCACCCCGGACGTCCAGCCGGTTGATTTCCCATAACCTCTGTGCTCCGTCCCGGTATCGCCCAAAGCGCTTCCGCGAAAGTCGCCGAATAGCGTAAAACACAGCCCGGCTGCCTTCCGGGGCCGGGGGATTGCATCATGACCAGCCTTCGTTTTGCCGTCGTCGCCGCGCTGTTGTTGAGCCTTGTTCCGGCCGCCGCCAAGCCCGCCGTGCTGCCGGACCCGAAGGCGGTGCTCGCCACCCTGGAAAAAGCCAACGCCGCCGAGATTGCGGCCTTGCGCGCCGAGCCGGTGCCGCTGCAATCGGGCAACGTGGCCGACAAGATCACCGCTAACTGGGTCGGCGCGGCCTATTACGTCGGCGCCGCAAGGCTGGCGCGCGTGTCCCGCGATCCGGCCACTTTGCAATTCCTCACCGACGTTGCTGATCACTTCAATTACGGTTTGCGCGGCAACACCACGGCGACGGCGATGCTCAACGCCGACGACATGGCGATCGGCGATCTTTATGAGGAGCTTTATGCCCGCCGCCGCGCCCCCGGCCTGCTGATGGGGCTGATCCAGCGTGCCAACTTCGCCATACCGTATCTGACGCGCGAGCCGGCACCGGCCCATCTCGTCTGGTGGTGGTGTGATGCCTTGTTCATGGCGCCGCCCGTGTTAGCGCGTCTGTCGGCCTTGACCGGCAATCCCGATTATCTCGCTGCCATGGATACCCAATGGTGGCGCACCACCGACCGGCTTTACGACCGCGATCTTCATTTGATGCTGCGCGACGAGCGTTTCCTCAGCCGCCGCGACGGTAAGGGCCGCAAAATCGTGTGGTCGCGCGGCGACGGCTGGGTAATGGCCGGAACGGCGCGCGTGCTGGAATCGATGCCGGAAAAATTCCCCTCGCGCCCGCGCTACATCGCGCTGTTCCGGGAGATGGCCGCGAAGATCGCGATCCTGCAACGTCCCGATGGCTTGTGGCCGGCGAGCCTCTTGGCGCCGGAAGCCTATCCCGAAGGCGAAACCTCCGGCACCGCGTTTTACACCTACGCACTTGCGTGGGGCATCAACCACGGTCTTCTCGATCGCAAGAAATACCTGCCGCATGTGTTGACCGGCTGGGCGGCGCTAAATGCGCATCTGTTGCCGAGCGGTCTGTTGGGCTTGGTGCAGAAAATCGGCGATCAGCCAGTGCCGGCCAGCCCCACCGATACCGGCCCTTATGCCCAAGGTGCCTTCCTGCTCGCGGGTTTGGAAGTGATGAACCTCGGCAAGCCCGTCTCGGCACTGCCGCTCGCCGAGCCTGCACCGGACAACCCGGCGATCATCGCGGCCGCGGGGCAAAATGATCCGTTCACGGACGGAATTACCTATCCCCGCGCCCACGGCCATGTGGCGTCGCCGCCCGCCGGCCAGGATAAGCCCGCCGCGCTCGTGCGCTATGCGCCCTATCGCTATGACGACATTCTGTGGGAGAACGATCGCATCGCCCATCGCCTTTACGGTCCGGCGCTGGAAGCCTTCGAGCCGCCGTCCGGGTCCGGTATCGACGTCTGGGGCAAACACGTGCGCTATCCGTTCATGGAGCGCCAACTCGCCACCGGCCACCAACATGAGTATCAAGGCGAGGGGCTCGACTTCTATAACGTCGGACAGGGGCGCGGCGACGGCGGTCTCGGCATCTGGTTCGACAACAAGCTGTGGGTCTCGCGCAACTACAAAACTTACAAAATTCTCAACCCCGGCCCTGAGGTGGCGCGCTTCAGCCTCGATTATGCGCCGTGGCCGGTCGGGGTCGCGCGCAAGGTGTGGGAGCATCGCGAGCTGTCGCTGCCGCTCGGGACCAATTTTACCCGTCAGGTTTCCACGATCTCTTCCGACAATCCGGCGCCGTTGGTGGTTGGCATCGGCATCAATCGTCACGCCACCTCCGACAAAAACGGCGACACCAAATGGGATGCGGCCACCGGCAAGCTGACGGTGTGGGAAAAGACCGATCCCGACAAGGGCACTATCGGTCTGGCGCTGATGGTCGATCCGGCGAGCGTCGCAGGATTTGTTCAGGATGCGGACAATTTCCTAGTGCTGGTCAAGGTTACGCCTGGAAGGCCCTTCGTCTATTACAGCGGCGCCTGCTGGGACAAAGGCCTCGACTTCCACCGCCGCGCGCAGTGGGAGGCTTATGTGGCAGGGCAAAAGCCGGGCTTCAAACCGTAGCCGTCCCCGTTTCTCCCGCCGCGAGCCGCGAAATGCGGGCAATTGCGCCATAAGAAAACTGCTATAGTAATACGCGACTGTTCGTCGGGTCGCCCAAGGGTTGGCCGGGCCAGATGCAATTTATGCTTACGCTGCAAGGGTTTCAGTGGACGTTCGGGTCATGTGGGCGTTACCGCGAGAAGCCATCGGCGAGGGGGTCATGAAGCCACGTCACCGTCGATCAGCCGTATATACGGTATTTGGGATGCTTGTTTTAGCGGGGTTGGCCGGGGCCGGCGTCGCCGAGGACAAGCCTGCGACTCTTCTTTCCCAGATGAGTCTGGAAGAGAAGATGGCGCTGATCCGCGGCGAGGTTGAAGCGGCCGCCACCAACCAGGGCCAGGCGGGCTACCTCACCGGCGTCAGGCGCCTCGCCATTCCCGCCTTGCGGCTCGCGGATGGACCGCCGGGCGTGTTGACCCGGGGCGCCTCGCCGGCACTGACCGCCACGATGGGATTGGCGGCGACCTTCAGCCGGGCGGACGCGCGTGACAACGGCATCATCATCGGCGACGAAGCGAACCGCCTCGGCATCGACATTGTGCTCGAACCCTTCATCAACCTCGACCGCGATCTTGCTTTCGAACGCGGCTACAACACCTATGGCGAAGATCCGGTGCTCACGGGCGTCATCGGGGCCGATCTCATCAAAGGCATTCAGGGCCGCGGGGTGATGGCTGAGGCCAAACATTACATCGGCTACGACACCGGCGCCGGCGACGTCACCATCGCGCCGCAAGCCTTGCGCGAAGTCTATCTGGCGCCGTTCGATGATGCGGTGAAGGCGGGCGTGGCGGCGATCATGTGCTCGTACAATCGCATCAACGGGTCCTATTCCTGCGGCAACCCGGAGACGCTGACCGACATCCTGCGCGGCGAGATGAAGTTTGAAGGCTTCGTCACCTCCGATTGGGGCGCGGTACATGATTATGACTACCTCGCCAAAGGTCTCGACATGGAAATGCCGGGCCGTCCGGCGAAAGGCGATCCGGGTGCGTTTTACGGCCGCTCCTATTTCGACACCGATCCGCCGCGCCTTCCGACGCCAGAGGATCTCGCCAAGCTGCCGCCGGTCAATATCTTCACCGGCCGGGTTCCGGAAGAGCCTGCGGCGGTGCCGTTCACGCTTGTGCCGCCCTCTGGCGCCTATAAGAACCTGTCGAATGCGCTCAGCGAAGGCGTCGTCACGCTAGCGATGATCGATCGCGCTGCATTGCGCGTTTTGCGCCAGATGGACCGTTTCGGCTATTTTGATGGTTCGCGCGACAAGCTCATCAAGACCCCGTCCGGTTTACAGCCGGAAGATGTCATCCGGCGCACCGCCGAAGACGCCGCGGTGCTGCTCAAGAATGATGGCGATATCCTGCCGCTCCGTCCGGAAAAGTCCGGTGCCATCGCGCTGATCGGTCCGGGCGCGGCGCAAGTCGTCGCCATCGGCAAATCGGGCGAGCGGTCGGTTGGTCTTGCCGAGCGGCAGATCGGTCCCTATGCCGCCTTGCAGAAAATTCTGTCCAATGCCGATTTGCGCCTGGCTGTCGCCAATGACATGACCGGCGTGGCGGTGCCGCCGGATCGCTTGGCGCGCGGCGAGGGCGGCATCGGCCTGTCGCACACCGTCAACGACGAAATCGCCGGCGTCGATGCCGAGGTCGATTTCACCGGCATCAAGGCGTTGCCGCCGGGCGACAAGCATACCTGGACGGGCACGCTGGTGGTGCCGGCGGCCGGGCATTACGTGCTGGCGATCCAGACTCTTGGCGCCCGCGCGACGCTCGCCATCGACGGCAAGGTCGTCGCCATGACTTCGGGCGCGCAAGGCGGCGGTCACGGCGACACGCTGGTTGCCGGTCAGGATGATGTCATGCCGACGCGCGATCGTTTGAACAATGCACGCACGGCGCTGGATCTCACCGCCGGGCCGCACGCCCTCAACATCGAAGCCAAACCTGACGGATCGGGCGATCCCGAACGCATCCGCTTTGCCTGGGTGACGCCGCAGGCGCAGGCCGAAAATCTTCGGGCCGCTGTCGCCGCCGCCGCTGCCGCCAAAACGGCGGTGGTGTTCGTCTGGAGCCGCGACATTCCGCTGTTCGCGCTGCCCGGCGATCAGGACAAGCTGGTGGAAGCGGTCGCCGCCGCCAATCCCAACACCATCGTGGTGATGAACGTCAGCCAGCCGGTAGCGATGCCGTGGCTCGCCAAGGTCAAGGGCGTGGTGCAGATGTGGTGGCCGGGCGACGAGGGCGGCTGGGCCACGGCCGATATCCTCAGTGGACGGAAGAATCCGGCCGGGCGGCTGCCGTTCACCTGGGGCAAAAGTCTCGCCGATTATCCCGCCACCGATCCCAAATTCCCCGAACGCTCCGGCCAAAGTCTCGACGGCAAGGCGCGTTTCAGCGAAGGTCTCGATGTCGGCTACCGCTGGTTTGAGCGCCGCGGTGTGGCGCCGCTTTATCCCTTCGGCTTCGGCCTCAGCTACACACACTTCGACTATTCGCAGCTGAAGCTGGCGCGCCGGCTCGACGGCGGCCTCACCGTGCAGTTCACGCTGAAGAACACCGGTGCGGTTGACGGCGAAGAGGTACCGCAAGTCTATCTGTCGCCGCCACAGAAGCCGGTCGCCGGCGCCTCGTTCGCGCTCAAGGCACTGGCCGGGTTCGATCGCATCGCGCTGAAAGCGGGCGAGACGCGCACCGTCACCATCGCCGTGGACACGCGGCGGCTGCAGTATTGGTCGCCCACCGACAAGCGCTGGATCACCGCCGGTGCAACGCGCACCATATCGGTTGGTCCGTCATCACAAGATTTGCGGCTGAAGGCGATCGCACGCTGACCGCTATTTGCCGACCATCACGTCGGAGGCCTTAATCACGGCGATGGCCTCGTCGCCGACCTTAAGGGCGAGGTCGTCGACAGATTCATTGGTGATCGACGAGGTGATCACCAAGCCGCCGCCGAGATCGATGCGCACATGGGCGGTCGTCTGCCCCTTCACCACGGCCACGATCTTGCCTTTGAACTGGTTGCGGGCACTGAGCTTCATCATCTTATTCTCCAGAATCAGTAGGAAATTTCGCGGAATTCGCCTGATACGGCAAGTCCTGCCAGACTGCCATTATCGCACGAATTGGCGGCAGAAAGCCTAAGTCGTGTGCACTAATTGATATGAAGGCGCTCCGCCGCGGCAAAATGGCTGCCGATTTGGTATGATTTGCCGACGATCGCGCTATCGTGGCGCGGCGAAGGTGTGGCGCGCTTCCTGCAAGATAGTGGTCACAAGACAAGGTGGCGTTCACAAGAAATGTCCCAGGGAGGACCGGCCGGCAGGGTTTGCCCGACGGAGCGGTAATGAGTGCGGTCGTCATGGATCAAGGTCACATCGACCTAATGGCAGCTCGCAACCGAGCTGAGATGGCACTTGGCGGCATTTACGAGATTTCGAAACTGCTGGCGTCGCCCAACCGGCTGGAGCCGACGCTGTCCGGCGTGCTCGCCCTGCTTTCCAGCTTCCTCGATATGCAACACGGCCTCATCGCGCTCTTGACGTCCGACGGCACGCCGGAACTCGTCGTCGGTTCGGGCTGGAGCGAAACCAATGGCGTGAAATTCTTCGAACGGCTGCCGGAGCGCGCCATCGGCCAGATCGTCGTCACCAAGATGCCGCTGGTGGTTCCCGACATCGGGCGCGATCCGCTGTTCCAGACCGTGGCGCCCGAATTCCGCCGCGACGGCGAGATCGTCGCTTTCATCGGCGTGCCGATCAAGCAGGGCGACTCCGTGCTCGGCACTCTTACCATCGATCGCGCCCGCAACAGCGAACGCCCGGTTCCGTTCGACAGCGACGTGCGCTTTCTCACTATGGTCGCCAATCTGCTTGGCCAAGCGCTGCGGCTGCACAAGGTGGTGGCGCAGGATCGCGACCGTTTGCTCGCCGATCAATCGCGTCTCGCCAAAGAACACGAAGAGGTCAAGGGTCACGGCGGCGTCACCGTCAAAGGCATTATCGGCCATAGTCCGGCGCTGGCGAACGTACTGGACAAGGTGCGGCGCGTCGCCAAATCGCGCTCCACCATCATGCTGCGCGGCGAGACCGGCACTGGCAAGGAGATGATCGCCAACGCGGTCCACAATCTCAGCCCACGCAAGAACGGCCCGTTCATCAAGCTCAATTGCGCTGCGCTGCCGGAGTCGGTGCTGGAATCCGAACTGTTCGGTCACGAGAAAGGCGCCTTCACCGGCGCCATCAACCAGCGCAAGGGCCGCTTCGAACTGGCGCATGGCGGCACGCTGTTCCTCGACGAGATCGGCGAGATTTCTGCCTCGTTCCAGGTCAAACTGCTGCGCGTCTTGCAGGAGGGCGAATTCGAACGCGTCGGCGGCACCCGCACCATCAAGGTCGATGTCCGTCTGGTTTGCGCCACCAATCGCGATCTCGAAGCCGAAGTCGCCAAAGGCGCCTTCCGTGCTGATCTTTATTTCCGGCTTGCCGTGGTGCCAATTTTCCTGCCGGCCTTGCGCGACCGTCGTGAGGACATCGCGCCGCTGGCCAAGGAATTCCTCACCCGTTTCAATCAGGAGCACGGCACCACGCTGTCGCTCAATCCGGCGGCGACGGCGATGCTGGAATCCTGCTACTTTCCCGGCAACGTGCGCGAGCTTGAAAACTGCATCCGCCACACGGCGACGATGGCGCGCCATGGCCAATTGGCTGACGGCGATTTTCCGTGCCAGAACGACGGCTGTCTGTCGGCGATGTTGTGGAAGGGCGTCAAAGCCGAGCCGCCGCGCCCAGCTGCTTATTTTGCGCCGGCGCATGTGCCGGTTGTCGCTGTTGCGCCGCAGTCCAAAGCCGTCGCGCCCGATGAAACGCCCGATCGTGCCCGGTTGATGGACGCGATGGAAAAATCCGGCTGGGTGCAGGCCAAAGCCGCGCGCATCTTGGGCCTGACGCCGCGCCAGATCGGCTATGCCCTGAAAAAACACGCCATCCCGTTGAAGAAGTTTTGACGATGACCCCAGATGAGACGTATCGCTGGCTGGTCGGGGATGTGCGGAGTTTTCCCGTGCACGTGTTGGCGTCCATTCTGGCTTTGTCGCTGGCAGAAGCCGATGCCGAGGGCCGTGCGGTGAATGAGACGGCCGGTTATGACGGCGCGCCCGTCCTGCTGCTGCAGTGGTTTCCGCATGCCGCCGCCAAGCTATCCGGCGGTGGTGTGCTCGTCCGCGCCGAAGACGAGGCGTGTCTGGTTGATCTGTTGCTCCGCGGCGCCAACACCGGATCGGAATTGGAACGCCTGCTGGCCGGCATGATCGCGCGCCGTGCCCAGCGCCCTAACCATCTTTGGCAGGATTTGGGCTTGCGCAACCGCAGCGAACTTTCGACGCTGATGGACGACTATTTCGCCCCGCTGGCGCGCCGCAACATCTCTGACATGAAGTGGAAGAAATTCTTCTTCCGCCTGATCTGCCGCGATGCGTCCTACACCCTTTGCACTGCCCCGAGTTGCGGCGAGTGCAGCGACTACGACAATTGCTTCAACGAAGAGACCGGCGAGTCCCTTTTAGCCCATCTGCGCCGCGCCGCCGAACCCGCAGCGTAAAACCATGTCGTCAATCTCTTGCGAGCGCCACCACGGGATCGAGCAGCGAGGCGTTGCGCGCGGGCAGATAACCGAAGGCCACGCCGATCAGGCTGGAGCAGACAAAGGCGGCAATGATGGAGAACGTTGAATAAACAAAGCTGAAGCTTGATCCGAGCAGGCTGCACAGCGTGCCAAAAAACAGCGCCAGTACGATTCCGAACACGCCGCCGATTAAACAGACCAGCACCGCCTCAATCAAAAATTGCTGCAGGATATCGCTTTGCCGGGCACCGACCGCCATGCGCACGCCGATCTCGTTGATCCGCTCCGACACCGACACCAGCATGATGTTCATCACGCCGATCCCGCCGACGACCAGCGAGATGATGGCAATCGCCGCAATCAGCAAGGTCAGGGTCTGGTTCGTAGCGGTGATCGTCTGGCGAATATCGTCGGTGTTCAGGATGAAGAAATCCTTGGCTCCGTGACGCTGGGTGAGAAAAGAGATGGTCGCCTGTTCCGCCAGCGACATGGCGACGTCGTCTTTGACGCGCACCGTGATGCTGCGCAGGGACTGATCGCCCAGAAAGCGCGTCTGCACCGTCGTGTAGGGAAGATAGAGGGTGAGATTCTGGCTCGATCCGAAGCCGCCTTGCTGCGGTTTGGTAACGCCAATGACGCGACAGGGCACGGTGCCGATCAAGACCACTTGTCCGATGGGGTTGCCGTCAAAATCCGCAAACAGCGTCTTGCGCGTGTTTTCGTCGATCACCACGTCTTGCGCGATGCTACGTGTGCTTTCAGCATCGAAAAAACGCCCCTGCGCCAGCTTGGTGCCTTTGGCCGCGAAATATTGCTCGCCGACGCCACTGACCATGGCACTGGCCTCTTTCGATCCGAAACGCACCGTGCTGCTGGTCGACACCGTCGGCGTCACCGCGGCAACATAGGGCTGTTTGGCCAGCTCGGTGGCATCGGCGACCACCAGCGTCTCGATCTTGGCCGACCGCATATCGCCGAAACTCTTGCCCGGAAAAATTTCCAGCGTGTTGGTGCCGAGACTGCTGATATTGGCCAGCACCTTCTGCTGCGACCCATTGCCCAGCGCCACCACGCTGACCACCGAGGCAATGCCGATGATGATCCCGAGCATGGTAAGAAAAGTGCGAAGCTTGTGCGCCTTCATCGCCAGCAGCGCCATCCGGAACGCTTCCTGGAAACGATCGAAGATCGTCCGCCAGTTCCACCCCAGATCTGCGGCCGCAGAACGTTCGACGGCCTTTGTTGTCCGCGCGGCCGCGGCAGGATGCCCCGCTGCTGCAGTGCGCCGATCCGAGACGATTTCGCCGTCGCTGAGTTCAATAATGCGCTCGGCCCGGCCCGCGACGGTCATATCGTGGGTGACGATGATCACCGTTTTGCCCTCGGCGTGCAGCTCGTCGAGGATGCTGAGCACTTCTTCTCCGCTGTGCTTGTCGAGCGCGCCGGTCGGCTCGTCGGCGAGAATGACATTGGCACCGTTCATCAGCGCACGGGCGATGGACACGCGCTGTTGCTGGCCGCCGGAAAGCTGGCCGGGGTGATAGGTCATACGATCCGCCATGCCCAGCCTGGCGAGCAAGCTGGCCGCCTTGCGCTGGCGCTGCGCTGCGATCTGCCCGGCATAAATCGCGGGAATCTCGACATTGCCGAGCGCCGTCAGTTCCGACAGCAAATGATAGCGCTGGAAGATGAAACCGAAATGCTCGCGGCGCAGCGCCGCCAGTTCGTCGCGATCCAGCGCGCCGGTCTCGCGGCCGGAAATCCGGTAGCTGCCCGCCGTCGGCCGGTCGAGACAGCCGAGAATATTCATCAGCGTCGACTTGCCGGAGCCCGACGCCCCGACAATCGCCACCATCTCGCCGGCTTCGATCGTGAGGTCGAGATCTTTCAGGACGCAGATTGTGCTCTCACCGGCCGGAAATTCGCGGCGCAGCTTGCTGAGAATGATAAGAGGTTCCGCCATGGTCTAGAACATCGGCGGCGGGCCACCGCCTCCTGCGTTTGTCGTTTTGGTGGTCGCGGAGGTTTCGCCCGTCACCACACGCTCGCCTGCCTTCAGGCCCGAACGGATTTCGGCGCTGATCTTGTTGTTGAGCCCAACCTCGACGGCGCGCGGCGAGATTTTGCCGTCGGCACCGACCACCTGCACGGTGTAGCGGCCCCCCGGTGCTCTGGCGAGCGCGGCGGAGGGGACCGTCAGCACGTTCTTGGCTTGGCCGAGTATGATATGCACTTCGGCGGTCATATAAGTGCGCAGGCGGCCATTGGGATTGGGCATGTTGAAAATGCCGATATAATAAATGGCCGAAGAAGACGACGACGTCGTGGTGCTTGATGTGGTGCTGGAACTGAAGCTGCTGTCGCTGGTAATCGATTCCGGCGCCGGGTCGATCGATGCGAGTTTGGTTTCATAGCGAAGATCCGGGGCTCCCAGGATGGTGAAATAGACGGGCAAGCCCGGTTTCACCTTGACGACATCGGCCTCCGAGATTTCGGCGCGCACGGTCATGATATCGAGCTGGCCGAGAATGACGATTGTGGGGGCCGATTGGGCGGCGTTCACCGTCTGCCCTTCCTGGCTGACGATGGCGAGCACGGTGCCGTCGATCGGGGCGGTAATACGGGTATAGCCAAGATTGGCTTCGGCCGTTCCGACGGCAACCTTGGCCTCGTCGATCTGGGCGTCGAGCGCCGCGATCTGCGCCAGGGTCGTTCTGACGTCGGTGTCCGCCGATTCCAAATCCGTTTGCGAGACCGCCTTGAGTTCGGAGAGTTGCTTGCGCCGCGCCAATATGCGCCGCTCATTGGTGAGCGTTGCCTGCTTCTCGACCCGCTGCGCCCGCATATTTGCCAGCGCGGCTTTGGCGGTTTGCAGGTTGTTTTGCTGCGTCACGGAATCGATTTGGGCGACAAGATCGCCCTTCTTGACCTTCTGCCCACGCACGACATTCACCGCGATGACGCGGCCGGAAACCTGGGCGCCAACGGCAACAAGCTTAACGGGCTTTAACGTACCGCTCGCCAGGACGGATTCTTCGATATTTCCCGGTGTCACAACTGCCGTCATCCGGCTGATGGGCGGGGCGGAAAAAAAGAACAGTTTGACGCAAATTCCGACCACGACGACCGCAATTACGGTAGCAATTACAAGCAGTCGCGTCTTCTTTTGCTTTAGATCAAGTATCGGCATGTCATTTCCCGCGGGGACGGCGAAGGAGAACAGGAGCAGGTAACATCTGCAAAGGTCACACTACGCAGATGGAGATGGCGGCCCAAAATGTCAAACCGCCATTCTTCGCAAAGTTACGCAGGAGCGGGCAGGCGACATTGCGCTACAAAAAAGCAGCGACGCCCGCCGCTCCAACGGCTGAGGCGAGGCGGGGGGGC
>WSSedL1CaDRAFT_10000044_pt1 | contig 69759 bp, 53 predicted proteins | sample WetSurSL1Cattail_FD_9464 | JGI IMG/M metagenome (IMG submission 9464)
GAAATCAGGAACCCTTCGTATTCGCGATAATAGGAAGGATGGTCCGTGCCGCCGCCGCCAAGACTGATACGAAGGGGGCTCCGCACAATTATCATATTAATCTCCGGAAAAGTCCTGCGAACCAGACCCATGCCCGCGCGGAAAGTAAACGGCAACGCCGCCCAAAAGTCCACGCGCCGCCTGCGCGCCCTGGCCGCACGACAGCGCTGACAAACGCGCAATCGTCATCTGATAACGCTCGCAACGAACTGGCATCCGGCAGCCAGTCACGCCACCTCGACGCTTTCCAGCACCGCTGCGATGATCGTGTCCTGCGTTACCGCGTCCATGTAGGGATGCATCGGCAGCGCCACAACGGTCTTCGCAATCCGCTTTGACACCGGCGTCGGCACGCTGGGATAATGGCTGTAGCCCTTCTGCTCCGACAGCGGGATCGGATAATAGACGGCAGTCGGAATGCCTTTCGCCTTAAGGTCGGCTTGCAGCTTGGCGCGATCGGGCACCTGGATCACGTATTGCGCCCAGGTCGACACCGCGCCCTCGATCACATGCGGCACCTGCACGCGGTTCGATTGCGCCAGACCTTTGGCATAACGCGCCACCACGATCTGACGCTTTTCGATCTCGTCGGCGAAGATCGTCAGCTTTTGGCTCAGGATCACCGCCTGGATGGTGTCGAGGCGCGAGTTGAGGCCGATGCGGACATTCTCGTAGCGGTCGGTGCCTTCGCCATGCATGCGGATCGACTTGAGGAGCTTGGCCAACTCGTCGTCATCGGTGAAGCAGGCACCGCCGTCGCCATAGCAGCCGAGCGGCTTGGCCGGGAAGAAACTGGTCGACGCGGCATCGCCAATCGAACCCGTCACCTTGCCGTGATATTTGGCGCCGAAGGCTTGCGCGGTGTCGCACAGCATTTTGAGCCCGGCGCGGCGAACGATCGGTTCGATGGCGCGATAATCCGCCGGCTGGCCGAACAGATCGACCGGAATGACCGCTTTCGGCGTCAGCTTGCCTTCTTTCTTGACCATGGCAATCGCCGCTTCCAGCGACGCCGGGTCAAGATTGTAGGTATCGGGCAAGACATCGACGAACACCGGTGTGGCCCCGACCAGCGGCACCACTTCACCGGTGGCGCAGAAGGTGAAGGCCGGTACGAACACCGCGTCCCCTGGGCCGATGCCCCAAGCCATCAACACGAGTTGCAGCGCATCGGTGCCGTTGGAGCAGGCCACCGCATGCTTGACGCCGGCAAAGGCTGCCAGTTCCGCTTCGAGCGCGGCAACCTGTGGTCCTAGAATCCACTGCCCGCTGGCCACCGCCGCCAGAATCGCCTGATTGAGCGGCTCGCCGAGCCGTGCCCGCTGCGCCTGAAGATCGATGAACGGAATAGCCATGGTCCCCTCCTTGAGGGTTGATATGCGTTTGTTACGTTTTTAAGCGCCGCGACGATGGGGGACAACGCGCGTTGTCACACATTATGTTGCCGTTTGCGTCAACGGGCCTTAGTTTGCAGAATCCCATTAACCGCACGCACAGCGGGTGCTTAAAATCCTGTGATCGCAGAACTCGGACTCTACGCCCTGATCCTGGCGCTGCTGGTTGCGGCGGTGCAATCGACTGTGCCGTTGATCGGCGCCGCGCGCGGCGAGGCCTCGTGGATGAACCTTGCGCCAGCCGCCGCGGGCGCGCAATTCGCGCTGGTGGCGCTGTCGTTCGCGGCACTGATATGGCTGCACGTCACCAGCGACTTTTCGGTTCTCAACGTGGTGCTGCACAGCCACACCGACAAGCCGCTGCTTTACAAGATCACCGGCGTCTGGGGCAACCACGAAGGCTCGATGCTGCTGTGGACCTTGATCCTGGCGCTTTACGGACTGGCGGTGGCATTGTTCGGCAAAGGCCTGCCGCCGAGCTTACGGGCGCGGGTTTTGTCCGTGCAAGGAATGATCACCTTCGGGTTCCTGCTCTTCATCCTGATGACGTCGAACCCGTTCGCGCGCATCGATCCGGCGCCGGTCAACGGCAATGGGCTCAATCCGCTGTTGCAGGACCCCGGCCTCGCCTTTCATCCGCCGTTTCTTTATCTCGGGTACGTCGGATTCTCGATGGCCTTCTCCTTCGCTATCGCCGCGCTGATCGAAGGCAAGGTCGATGCCGCCTGGGCACGCTGGGTACGGCCGTGGACGCTAGTGGCGTGGTGCGCACTGACGCTCGGCATCGCGATGGGCTCGTGGTGGTCGTATTACACCCTTGGCTGGGGCGGCTGGTGGGCGTGGGACCCGGTGGAAAACGCCTCGTTGATGCCGTGGCTGGCGGGCACCGCGCTGCTACATTCGGCCATCGTGGTCGAAAAACGCGACACCTTGAAGGGCTGGACGGTCTTTCTCGCCATCCTCGCTTTCTCGCTGTCCTTGCTCGGCACCTTTTTGGTGCGTTCGGGCGTACTGACATCGGTGCACGCCTTTGCCAACGATCCGGCGCGCGGACGCTTTATCCTGGTATTGCTCGGGATCGTGACCGGCGGCTCGCTGGTGTTGTTTGCAGCGCGGGCAGGAAGCTTGAAAGCCAGCGGCATCTTCTCGCCGATCTCGCGCGAGAGCAGCCTCGTCTTCAACAATCTGTTCCTCAGTTGCGCCGCCGGAACAGTGTTGCTCGGCACCTTAGCGCCGCTGATCGCCGATGCCCTGCATCTGGGCAAGCTTTCGGTCGGCGCGCCGTGGTTCAATCTGGTGGTCCCACTATTACTAGCGCCGATGCTGCTCCTGATGCCCATCGGTCCGCTGCTGGCGTGGAAACGCGGCGACCTCCGCGAGGCGTTGCGACGGGCGCGCTTTGCCGGTGTGGTGGCTATCGTCACCATCCTCGCGACGCTTGCCATCACCCATGCCGCCGCCATTTTGCCCGCGCTGGGATTGGGTCTTTCAGCCTGGCTGTTGTTCGGCAGTCTGACCGAATGGACGCGCCGCATCGGCCTGTTCAAGAAACCGCTCGCCGAAGCATTCCACAGCGCCCGGCATCTGCCGCGATCCGTTCACGGCATGACGCTGGCGCATATCGGCGTCGCGATCGTTCTGATCGGCATTACCGGCTCGCTAGCGTGGCAAAGCGAAAGCCTGCTGGTGATGCGCCCTGGCGACAGCGCGACCATCGCCGGCACCACGTTGCGCTTTATCAGCGTCGACGAAAACGCCCGCGGCCCCAACTACAGCGCCACCCGGGCGCTGTTCCTCGCCGAAAAGGGCGGCCGCACCGTCGCCGTGATGCGCCCAGAGCGCCGCCTCTACGACAATCCGCCCGAGCCGAAAGCAAACGTGGCCATTCACACCAATCTCGTCAGCGACCTTTATGTCGTGCTCGGCGAAGCTGATGCGCAGGGCGGTTATGTCGTGCATCTCTTCCACAATCCGCTGGTGCCGTGGATCTTCTTCGGCGCTCTGGTGATGGTGTTTGGCGGCCTCGTCTCGCTCTCCGACCGGCGCTATCGCATCGATGCTCCGCGCCAAGCCGCGCGTCTTCCTACACCCGCCGAACCCCGCGCCGTCACGGTCAGCCTGCGCTATGCCTTGCCCGCTGTGGCATTCCTCGCCCTCATCGGCGTCTTCTTCTGGCGCTTGAACCAGACGGGCGAAGGCGACACGCCCAATCTGGTTCCTTCGGTGCTGATCGGCAAACCGGCTCCCAGTTTCGATCGCCCGCCGCTTTATCCCGGCAAGCCCGGTTTCAAAACTAGCGATCTCAAAGGCCACGTCACACTAGTGAATTTTTTCGCCTCGTGGTGCGTGCCGTGCCGCGTCGAACATCCGATGCTCGGGCTTGTCGCCAAAAGTGGCATTACGGTGGTCGGCATCGCTTACAAGGACAAACCCGAGGCGGCGCAAAGCTTGCTTGCGGAACTCGGCAATCCCTATGCCCGCGTGGTGACGGATGCGGGCGGGCGCACCGGTATCGATTTCGGCGTTTACGGCGTGCCCGAAAGCTATTTGATCGACAAGAATGGTATCATCCGCTTCAAGGCCACCGGTCCGCTGACCGAAGACATGCTGAAAACCAGCATTCTTCCTTTGTCGGAGAAGCTGAAATGAAATCCGCGCTCCTCGCTCTGCTGCTGTTGCTAACGCCCGCATTCGCGGTTCAACCCGATGAAGTGCTGAAGGATCCCACGTTGGAGGCGCGCGCCCGCAACATCGGCAAAGAACTGCGCTGCCTAATCTGTCAGAACCAGTCCATCGACGACTCCGATGCGCCGTTGGCGCGCGATCTGCGCTTGGTGGTACGCCGCCGTCTGGTGTTGGGTGACAGCGACGCCGCGGTCAAGCAATACATCGTCGCGCGCTACGGCACTTATGTTTTGCTCAAACCGCCATTCGAGCCAGCGACCTATATCCTTTGGTTCGGTCCGCTGCTGCTCCTCGGCGCTGGCGGCATTGCCGTTCTGGCGTGGTATCGCCGCCGCCCGCTCGAAACGTCGCCGCTCACCGACGATGAACGCGCCCGCCTCCAATCGCTGGAAGAAGGCGACACCTGATGCTGTGGCTCGGCTTCGCCCTTCTCACGCTCGCAACGCTCGGCGTACTGTTGTGGCCGCTGTGGCGCGCACCCACCGCGCTCACATCCCGCGCCGATTACGACCTTGCGGTTTATCGCGCCCAATTAGCCGAGCTGAAAGCTGATGCGGAACGCGGCGCAATTGCGCCCGATCAAACCGAAGCCGCCCGCACCGAAATCCAGCGCCGCATGCTGGCGACGACACCCGCGCCCATCGCCGGCGACGATCGCGCCGCGCGCAAAACCGCTGCGATCGTGATCGCCATCACACTGCCGCTGGCCGGCGGATTGCTGTATGCCGCACACGGCATGCCCCACTTGCCCGATGCGCCTTATGCCGAACGGTTGGAGCACGATCCCGCCGTGATCCTCGCCGATGCCGCCGCCAAAATGGAAAACGCGCTCGCCGCCAAACCCACCATCAACGGCTATCGCCGCTTGGCGGAGCTTTATTTGCGCACCGGCGATTTCGAACGTGCCCGCACCGCCAGCACACGCGTCCTCGCGTTCGGCGCCAACACCGCCGCCGATTTCGCCGATGCCGGTGAGATCGAGGTGGTTAGCGCGCAAGGTGCCGTCGGCCCCGAGGCTCTCACCGCCTTTGTCGCGGCCCTGATGCGCGACCGCCGCGATCCGCGGGCGCGGTTTTATGTCGGTCTCGCCGAAGCCGAGATCGGCAATTTCAAGATTGCGGTCGCGATCTGGCGCGATCTCGAACGGGAGTCCAAACCCGGTGCACCGTGGCTGCCCGTTTTGCGCCGTCAGATCGAGGCGGTGGCAAAAGCAGGCGAGTTCGATCCCGCCACCGTGCCGCCCGCGCCGCCTTCCCCCGAAATCCTTGAAGGCGCGGTCAAGGCGATGACGCAAGCGCCGAAGGGTTAGCGCCGCCCGAACGCGCGGGCGATGGCGTTCCACATCGGTTTGCGCTTCAGATCGGTATCCAGCGGCAGTTTGCGCGGAACATAACCGGGCAGTCCTTTCAGCCACGCGGGCTTCGGCAGATAGCGGTCGGTCAGGCCCCAGGTCAGCACCGCCACCGTCGCCGGATTGTCCATTACCACATCGAGGAACCGCGCCGTCGCATCCGCCACCGCTTGGTCGCGCGCGGCGATCTCGCGCGGCGCCTTGGTATCGTCGACATCGAGTTCGGTGACGAGAATCTTCAACCCCAGCGCCTTCACCCGATCGAGGAACGCGCGCAGTTTCGCCTGATCCACCGGCGGTCCGAATCCGTTGAGGTGCCCTTGCAGCCCGAGCGCTTCCACCGGTACGCCGCGCGCTTTCAGGCCCTCCAGCAATTGCAGCGTCTTGGCGCGGAAGACGTCGTTCCACGCCTCGCCGCCTTCGCAGCCCCAATCGCTATAGACCAGCAGCGCCTTGTGATCGGCCTGTTTGGCGGCGTGAAAGGCGGTGTCGATATAGCCGGGTCCGAACCGCTTCAACCATTGCGAAGTGCGCAAGCCATCGGCACGCCCGTCTTGCAGCCAAATCGCTTCGTTGACCACATCCCAGGAGCGATAAGCCCCGGCGTAATGCTGCATCACCTTGGTGATGTAATAGGTGAAAATCTCGTCGTCCGGCGCGTGGGCGACTTTTTCATCCAGCCATTTCGGATTGGCCGCATACCACACCAGCGTATGGCCGTGCATCGCCATACCGCTGCGTCCGGCAAACGAGGTCAAAAGATCGGCCCCGGCGAAATCGAACCGGCCCGGATCTGGCTCGATCGCCTCGCGGACCTGTTCGTATTCCGGCACCAGAATGGCGGCCTCGCGCGTCAGCGCCGTCTGGAAATCGCCGTCTCTCAGCTGATAAGAGCCCGCCGCGGTGCCGAACAAAACGCCGCGGGCTGCGGCGATGGCGCGCAATCCCGGGGCCGCGCCCTCGGCCCGCAAACCCGAAAGCGCCGCCATGCCCGCGCCCAAAAGCATCCGCCGGTTCAGCATGGTTCCATATCCGCGACTCCGTGTCCGGCCGGATGACAGACCCGCGCCGGCTGCGGTATAATAGGCTCAAACAGGCGCGCCGAAGAATCGCGCGAACGATTTGCCGCACACCGGAAGGAAACCGCGATGGGTCCGCACCTTAGGGCACACCACAGTCTGGCTTTGATCGTTTTTTTGAGCGCTACCAGCGCGTTCGCCGCGCCGTCCGGTGGGCCCTATGGGCCGGTCGACATGCGCTATGCGATTCCCAAGGCGCCGCATGTCTATTACGCCGCGCCCGGCGGCAAACCCGATGCAGCCGGCACAACGCTGGCGGCGCCCACCACCATCGAAGCGGCGATCGCCAAGGCGGTGTCGGGTGATGCGATCATCTTGCGCGGCGGGGTTTATCGTACCGGCGGTTTGACCTTCAACCAGAAGCTTATCATTCAGCCGTACGGCCGCGAACATCCGGTCCTCAAGGGCACCGAGATCGCCACCGCTTGGCAGCCTGCGGGCACCGGCGTGTGGAAGACGTCGTGGACCAAGCTGTTCCCGGCGTCACCGATGGCGTGGTGGAACCGCGCCAACGAAGAAGCCAAGACGCCGCTGCACCGCTTCAACAACGACATGGTGTTCGTCGATGGCGAATTTCTGCAAAGCGCGGGCAGCCCGGCGGAGGTGAACGCGCACACTTATTATATCGATTACGCGGCGAAGGAGGTTTTCATCGGCGTCGATCCCGCCGCGCATACGGTGGAAATCACCGCCCACGACGGCGCCTTGATCCGCACCAGCCGGCCGGTGGCTGGCCGCGTCAACGACCACAAGGGTCCGATCATCCGTGGCCTGACCATCACCCAATATGCCCGCCGCTGCCTGGAAATTGAGGGCAAGAAGCAGTTCGGCCCCAATGACGAGCCGACCGACGAGCCGATGGGCAAGGCCGATCCGTCCACCTACGGTAAGGAAGCCGTCGGCACGGTGCTGGAGAATCTTACCGTCAGCTATTGCTCGCGCGTGGCGGGTTGGTTCCGCGGCGATCATCTGGTGATCAAGAATTCGCTCTTCAGCGACACCTCCACCGAAAGCATCTATGTCATCGGCTCGTCGGATGTGCTGATTGAGAAGAACATCGTCCGCCGCAACAACATCGAGCAGCTCACCGGCTACTTTCCCGGCGCAGTGAAAATCTTCAACCAAACCCATCGCGTCATCTTCCGCGACAATCTGGTGTTGGAAAATCCCTATTCCAATGGCGTGTGGTTCGACGTTGGCAATCGCGATGCGGTGTTCGTCAACAATTACGTCGAAGGCGCGCTTGTCGGCTTCTTCTTCGAAATCTCGAAGGGGGCAACGGTGGCCGGCAACGTCTTCGTGAAGAACGGCGATGGCGCCCGGGCGTTGAACTCGGCCGACGTGCACATGTACAACAACACCTTCATCGACAACCCCGCCCGCTTCGAGCGTAACGAACGCAGCAACGTCGGCGACCATTTTGCCTGGCACCCCACCACCGGCCCCGATGTCGCCGAGCGCGAAGGCCACATCTTCGTCAACAATCTCGTGGTGGCGAGCGCAAGCTATCGGGGTCCGCTACTCAGGGTCGAACAGGCCCCAGCTCTATGCGGCAAGCTGACCAAACCGATGCTGTCACAAGCCGATGGCAACATTTACGTCCGCCCCGAAGGCACGCGCGCGCCGTTCGCGTTGTGGTCGCCTGCCGACGCGCCAAATTGCACCGCCGCATCGGCAACACTGTCCGAACTGCGTCAAGTAGCGCCCGGCGTCGAAGCCAAAGGCCGCAAGATCGACGGCAGCGTGCGCGATGTGTTCAAAGCGCCGGACCTGATGCGCTATGAGCTTCGCGCGCCGCTCAAAGCCACCGTCCCGACGCCGCCCGCCGTTTTGAAGATGATGGGCTGGAAAACGGGCGGAACGGTGGGGGCGTATCTGGGCGGGAAGTAATCTCGCCCCTCTTGCGTGCTTACGCCGCTTCAACCCGCATCTTGACGATTTTGTCGGGGTCGCCGGTGATGGTGCCGTTGTTGTGTTCGCCGCCCTTTTTTATGGCGTCGATGTGCTCCATGCCGTCCACTACCTTGCCCCACACCGTATACTGACGGTCGAGCCACGATGCGTCTTCGAAGCAGATGAAGAACTGGCTGTTGGCGCTGTTGGGATTGGACGAGCGCGCCATCGAGCAGGTGCCGCGCACATGCTTTTCGCTTGAGAATTCGGCCTTGAGGTCGGGCTTGTCGGAGCCGCCGGTGCCGGTGCCAGTGGGATCGCCGGTCTGTGCCATGAAGCCGGGAATGACGCGATGGAAAACGATGCCGTCATAGAAACCGGAACCCGCCAGATCCTTGATCCGCGCCACATGGTTGGGCGCCAAATCGGGTCTGAGTTCGATCGTCACTGGCCCCGTCTTCAACTCCATGATCAACCGATCCTGGCTCATTTCCTGACTCCCAATTCCCTGGCGCGTTGCTTCAATAACTCGGCGACATGTGCGCTCACGAACGGCGACACGTCTCCACCCAACAAAGCGATTTCCTTGACCAGCCGCGAGGCGATTGCCTGGTGCTGCGGATCGGCCATCAGGAACACCGTTTCGACGTCGGATTTCATGGCGGCGTTCATCCCGACCATCTGGAATTCGTATTCGAAATCGGACACGGCGCGCAAGCCGCGCACCACCATCTGGGCGCCCACTTCCCCGGCGAAATCCATCAACAGGCCCCGGAAGGACCGCACTTCGATGGTCGCCCGACCGGCGCCGGACAAATCGGCCACGTCGCGGCGCATGATATCGACGCGATCTTCGAGGCTGAACAGCGCCGTCTTGGTGGCGTTGGTGGCAACGCCGATCACCAGATGATCGACCAGCTTCACCGCCCGGCGCACAATATCATTGTGGCCCAGTGTCGGGGGATCAAAGGTCCCCGGATACAGGGCGATGCGCTTCACCATTGGTTCCCCCTTAGGCGCTTTCGTCCGCGCTTTCGGCGACGATCCGTTCCACCGAGACCACACGCTCGGCGTCCTCCACCCGGAACACCACCACACCTTGCGCAGCACGACCCTGCACACTGATCGAGCCGACCGGCACGCGGATGGTCTGTCCGGCGTTGGAAATCAGCATCAGATCGTCGCTCTCCTCGACCGGGAAAGCGGCAAGAATGGCATTGTTCTTGCGGCCCATACCCATCGCGACGATGCCCGAACCGCCGCGCCCAGTGACGCGGTATTCGTAACTCGAGCTGCGCTTGCCGAAGCCGTTCTCGGAAACCGCCAGCACAAACTGCTCGCTGGCGCCCAATTGGACGAAGCGTTCCTGGCTCAGTACGACGTCTTCGCCGCCGTCCTCGACCTCGTCGGCCGCGGGTTCTTCGGATGGCAGTTCCACGCCCAACGCCCGCCGCGCAACACTGGCTTGTTTGAGATAAGCCCGTCCCTCGGCGCTGCTGGCATCGGAATGCGTCAGAAGCGTGAGGCTGACGATTTCGTCGCCATCACTGAGCTTAATGCCGCGCACGCCGGTCGATTCCCGGCCTTTGAAGACACGGATGTCGCCAAGCGGGAAGCGGATGCACTTGCCGAGCTTGGTGGTGAGCAAAACGTCGTCGCGCTCGCTGCAGATCTGCACCCCGACGATGCCGTCCTTCGGCTCAAGCTTCATCGCGATCTTGCCGGATTTGTTGATGTTGACGAATTCCGACAGCTCGTTGCGCCGCACCTGCCCAGATTTGGTGGCGAACACGACGTTGAGTTTCTCCCACTGGCTCTCGTCTTCCGGCAGCGGCAGAATGGTGGCGATGCGCTCACCTTCCGACAGCGGCAACAAGTTCACCATCGCCTTGCCTTTGCCCTGAATGCGGGCCTCGGGCAGCCGCCAGACCTTCAGCTTGTAGGCCATGCCGGTGGAAGAGAAGAACACCATCGGCGCGTGGGTCGAGGCGACGAACAGACTGGTAACGAAATCCTCTTCGCGGGTCGCCATGCCGGCGCGGCCCTTGCCGCCGCGGCCTTGGACGCGATATTCGGCCAGCGGCGTACGCTTGATATAGCCCGCATGGGTGACAGTGATCGCCACATCCTCGCGTTCGATCAGCGCTTCGTCTTCGAATTCCACTTCGGCATCGACCAGTTCGGTCAGCCGCGGCGTGGCGTATTCGTCCCTGATCGCCTGAAGTTCGTCGCGGATGATGGCAAGGACGCGCGGACGTGACGACAAGATATCGAGATAATCCTTGATCGCCTCGCTCAGTTTTTTGACTTCTTCGCCGATTTCGTCGCGGCCGAGCGCCGTGAGCCGTTGCAGGCGAATGTCGAGGATCGCCTTGGCCTGTTCCTCGGACAGATGCAGCGTGCCGTCTTCGGCGATCAGATGCCGCGGATCGGCAATCAGCGCCACCAGCGGTGCCACGTCCTTGGCCGGCCAGGCCCGTTCCATCAACTGCACCTTGGCAGTGGCGGCATCCGGCGCGGCACGGATCAGCGCGATCACTTCGTCAATATTGGCGACGGCGAGCGCCAGTCCCGCCAAAATATGGGCGCGATCGCGCGCCTTGCCGAGTTCGAAGCGGGTGCGCCGGGTGATGACTTCTTCGCGGAAGGCCACGAAAATGGCGATCAATTGCTTGAGATTGAGCTGCTGCGGCCGCCCGTCGGTGATCGCCAGCATGTTGACACCGAAACTCGTCTGCAATTCCGAGAAGCGATAGAGCTGGTTGAGTACGACGTCAGACGAAGCGTCGCGCTTCAGCTCGATCACCACCCGCATGCCGTGACGGTCGCTCTCGTCGCGGATGTCGGAGATGCCTTCCACCCGCTTGTCGCGCACCAGTTCGGCCATGCGTTCCAACATGCGCGCCTTGTTCACCTGATAGGGAATTTCGTGGACGATGATCGCATCGCGATCCTTGCGGATTTCCTCCACCGTACACTTGGCGCGCATCAGGATTGAGCCACGCCCGCGCGCCAGCGCCGCCCGCGCCGCCAGCTTGCCGATGATGAGGCCGCCGGTCGGAAAATCCGGACCCGGCACGATTTCGGTCAGCGCGTCCATCGAGATCGACGGATCGTCCATGTAGGCCAGACACGCGTCGATCACTTCGCCGAGATTGTGCGGCGGCACGTTGGTCGCCATGCCCACCGCGATGCCCGAAGCGCCGTTGACGAGCAGGTTGGGATAGCGCGCCGGCAGCACGATCGGCTCGTGCTCGGAACCGTCGTAATTGGGCTGGAACTCGACCGTATCCTTGTCGATGTCTTCGGTCAGCGTATGCGCGACCTTGGCCCGGCGCGCTTCAGTATAGCGCATCGCCGCGGGTGGATCGCCGTCGACCGAGCCGAAGTTGCCTTGACCGTCAATCAGCGGCACGCGCATGGAAAATTCCTGCGCCATGCGCACCAAGGCGTCGTAGATCGACGAGTCGCCGTGGGGGTGATACTTGCCCATCACGTCGCCGACGATCAGCGCGCATTTGCGATAAGGCTTGTTCCAGTCGCGGCCGTTCTCGTGCATCGAGAACAGAATGCGCCGGTGCACCGGCTTGAGGCCGTCGCGCGCATCGGGCAGCGCACGGCTAACGATCACGCTCATGGCGTAATCGAGATAGCTGCGCTTCAGCTCGTCTTCGATCGCGGTGGGGTTGACGCTTGCGCCCGAAGACGGTGGCGTGGGAACTGGCGTATCGCTCAAAAACTAAGGTCCTTCAAAGGCGGTAAAGGCAGCAAAGCGGAAGCTTCACCCACCGAAATTGGCCCCGTGGACAGCCGGTCCCGGGAGCGCCAAATCGATCTTTGTTCCTAGCATTTCGGGGACCGAGTCTGCCAGCGAAAGATGCGCCGCCAAGCGCCCTCCCAACCTCCTGAAATTCCATGCAAAAGCGGCCGTCATCCAGGACGGCTTCAAATCGCGAAACGGCCGCTTTCGCTGCCGTCCCTCAACCTTCGATTCGGGGCCCATACGGCCGCCTTTTGGCGCCGCACGAGGCCTGCCAGCCGGACTGGGTGGCCCCGGCTGCAAGCAGGAGGCGAAGGCGGAATATTGCCACCAGATCGAGAGGACCATCGACCAGATCGTCGAGCGCATTGCCTCTGGACCGGCGATCGACAATCTCGCCGCGTTCAGGTCGTGACGAGGAGGCTCTCACACGCTTGACGGGGCTCGCCAGAAGATCACGGTCTATCCCCAGACGCGCGGCGAGCCGATGCGCTTCGACATCGCTGGTAATTTAATTGCGCCACTCGACCCTTCGGTGGAAAAGCTGGTGCCAGGGCGGAATCGAAGTAATTCGATAAGTCATTGAAATTAAATTGAAAACAAAAACAATAAAATAACTGACCAGCAGGATAACAACTATTTTTCTGTTATTGGTTGTGCAGCAGTATTGCGCTCGTAATCACGATGTTCAGAGGCGTTCAGCGCTACGCTTCAGGGTTCAGCACTGGAGATAGCTGTTCGCTGAGTGACGGCGATGAGTACAAATACCCGCTGCTTCTTTCGCCCCACCATCTTCTGTCTTGGTGCTTCCGGTGGCAATGACGAACGCGGGTCACAAGCACGTTGACGCGGTTGAGTGGCAGCCCCAATTCTGCCTAAAGCCCAATGAGAAGACCGCATTTCCTGCCTAATTTGCGCGCCGTTGCCTTTTGCCGAAGTCCTACGTGACAACTACACGATTTAGACCCATGGTTTACATCGTTCGGTCAAAATTGGGACAGTTTGGCGAAGGCCTTGGATACTCCGCTTTACACTTTTTTTCAGTCCGTCTTTGCTTGTTCACCGCAGGTCGCAGTGTCCATCGGGCGTTATGCAATCGAGCGGCATTTTCCCGAGCACACCACCATCCTTAAACAGGGAGACCGTGCCGAGGTTACCTATTTGGTCATCGCCGGACGTGTCCACGCGCTCATATATGGCGCGCAAGGTCAGCTCGCGCTCTTGCGAGAATACCTGCCCGGGGACTTCTTCGGCGCCATTGCCAATTCAACACCCGATCCCGAAGAGGCCGATGTGGTCGCGGTGGAAGATGTGCGTACGGCAGTCTTTCTTATCTTGGATTTTTTGGGGCTGGCTGAGACGCACGCTTGCGTCGGACTGGCCCTTTCTAAAATGCTTCTCAAACAGCTCCGCGCAACGAGCATGCGGATATCCGAACGCTCCACCCTATCAGCCATAGGTCGGGTTCACGCCGAGCTTCTGCGAATGGCTCGCCTGGGTGATGGCGACTCCATTCGTCCGGCGCCGGTGTTGGCGTCCCTCGCGGTACGTGCTCACACGACGCGTGAGACGGTCTCACGCGCGATCAACGCACTTGAACGCAGAGGCATTATCACCCGCCAAGCCGACGTTCTGATGATCGTCGCACCCCATCGCCTGGAAGAGCTCGTGGTCTAATTTGTAGGACGAGCGCGCAAGGCAAACAAACGGACCGCACGTCCGAACTCATCTTCAGGAAGATCACCGATATAACCTGCCAGAGGACAATTGCGGACTGGCCCAGCATGCAGAGCCGCGGCAAATTCCTCGGTGACATGGATGGCACCAGGAGGCGTCGATAACAAAATTTGTCGCGGCAACGCGACGGTGCTTCCCGTTAACAATGACGCCCCTCCAAAGGGATCGTCTATGCGCTTGACCAAGCCGTAATGCGCCGCGACACGAAGATCGACGGCATCTTTCAGCGCAGCAACTGCTGCAAGTGCAGCGCGGGCAGCCATCTGGGGCGCGTCAAACGACATCACCACGGCTTCGCCCGTCCATCGCGCAGAGGCGGACGGTGTAGCATAGGGCGCCAACGCATCGGCGAGGCGAGCAGCAATATTGCGACCTTGAGGATTGCCTTCTGCACCAAACCATTCAATCCGCACTAGGGCCGCCAGATCGACACCGGGATCGTCGTCAGGATGTAGCACGACATCTACACTATCATCTGCCCGGGGGAGAATAACGGTTCGCTGTCGACGTCCGGCTTCAGCCCATATTGCATGCGCCCATTGGCTGCTGCCCGGAACACCTTGTCCCGCCCCACAAGAATCCAAAACCACGAGTTGGATTGCTTCCGTCATCAGGGCGTTCGCCCGCATCACGGCGCACCCCATGGCGACTTCGTTTGCAATCTGGAGGGCTTTGGTGGAGATGCACCATTGCCCATTTTCCACCACAGCAATACTGGTCGCTTGTGCAACAAGCCGGTCAAACCGCAAAGCCCAATCGGCACCGAACGCGGCGACCGATACCTCGCGAAATAACCGCTCGGGCGACGGCAAGAGGACGTGTAGTTCCGCACCCTGCTCGACTAAAGCCTCTGCAATGAGAATATCGGCACCCGCCGCCAAAGCACCGAAGCCAAAGCCAATCTTCTCATTCAGGATAAACGCACGAAACATCTGGCGCGCAGTTTCATCGTCGCCGGCAAGCCCCATATGACCTGCAAAGTGCAGACTGCGCGGGGGACGGTAGAGATCGAGCCAAGCACTATCTTGACCAAGCGCCTCCGCTATCAATCCAAACTGACGGAGCGTCGAAGCATGATCCTCATATGCAAGCGGTGCCCGCGCGATCCCTTCAGCAAGGCACGACTTGGCGGACGCGACGTCTCCGAGCAACAAGAGCGCTTCTGCTCTCGTGGCGGCACGATAGTAAGGGGTCTCCGCCTCTTCTTCGCCACGCTCGCAAATTTCGAGCACTCGCGCGGCAAGAGACTTGGCCCGCGCGCCCTCTCCCGCTAAAGCTGACAGTGTCGCGGCGTTGACTAAAGGATAAGCTGCGCCATTTATCTCACCCGCCCGGGCATAAGCCTCAGCAGCTTCCAAATATAACGTACCTTGTTCGGCCCTATCCGCACTGAGCGCGCGGTCCTTGAGCAGGCGGCCTACGACACAGAGCGCCGCGGGATCGTCCCCCAATTGATCGTACCCACCATCACGCAAAAGCCGATACGCATAATCAAGCGCTCCGCTTCTTGCGTATCCAATTATGGACAGCAAGGTCAAATTATCCTTCAAGGATCAGTAAGCTCCTTTGGCAATTGTATCAGACGGGTAAACCACCTGGATTGGTCATGTCTGGATCAATCCTCACGAGCAGCGCAACTGGGCCGTCCGCCAAACCTTCATCATTATAGATATTCACATATATAGCATAAGGGTCATGGTTGCTGTCTGTATCAGTAAGATATAATGCGTTGAACCGCACTTCCAAACATTGGCCGTTCACGATGGTTGGCTGCAAGTTGAAATAGCGCGGCTTCTCTGTGTAGTCCATCGGCCCCAGCACTACCGCGTTATCATGCCGAAACTCCCAGTTCCAGTTCGCGGACAGGCGGAGAATGACGGTGCAGTCTTGCAGAATGCGTATCTGGAGCGGACCATCGCCAGTCGGATCAGGCTGTGCTGGCTGCTCCGAAAAGAAGTACCGAAGCCGGCCATTCGACGCTTCCATATCGATCACATAAAGTCTGTCTTCTTGTGAAGGGGGCGGAGAAGATAGCGGCCAAAATGGGATCGGCTGTTCATCTTTGGGGCTAAATGTCTTTACCACTGTCGATGTGCTCATTGTATTGTCCTTCCTGTGATCTTTGATCGATCTTGCTCTATCGCCTTGTGCTGATTGCGCCATACTTGATTGCTGGGATCGAAAGCCGACATCTGATCAGAAGCGACGGCAGCCTTGTCGAGACGAACCAGCGCACGGTCGACCTTACCCTCTTTCGCATCAAGCATAGCCAACGTGTGCTGACAGGCGATCCATCTTAACTTCAATTGCATGTTTTTTGGATCGGCACTCATGAGCTGTTGCAAAATGGCTTCCTGAACTAAGCGATGAGACCTCGCGCAGGCATGATCGCCGTTTACGTAGCAGGCGTCTGCCAGCCAAGCATGCCTATTTTCGAGATTGAGTTCCTGCTCTTTGTCCGCAATTCTGTGTTGCCCAACACGCTCCATGTACTGAAGGGCCGTTGTGCAAGCCTTCAATGCGGCGGTTGGATTCTTCGGCGGTTTCATAAAGGACGCACAGAGGTTGCCCTGCGCATAACCTTTTTCGCGAAGAAATTTTGGATTGGCAGCGTCGATGGCAAGAAGACGATCCGCCAGTTCATCATATCGGCGAAACCCTTCATAAGCAGCTTTGTACTTTTTTTGCATAAAGGATGCTTGGCCGATCCAGTACTCACTCTGCGCTTGGTCAAATATGCGATCCGGATTGTTCGGTTCGGACTTGAGCAAGGTTGAAGTCGTTCGCCGTGCCTGCTCAAATTTCACCATGGCAGCAACAAAATCCCCACGGCTCTCGTCATCCTCGCCCATGGCATGGAGAATCCGGGCGTGTCGCTCAATCGATTCCGGCGGCAGGTGCTCCAAATCCTGATTGCTGTAATAGCGAAGCGCACGCGCATTGACCGCCGACATAGCATCCAGCCTACCGACCCCCTTCAGCGTCGTGCGCAAATCCGTAAGCATAAACTCCACCAGCCCCTCAGCTTCGGCCCGCTGCCGATTGGCATCCGCGCGGGCCGTCAAGGCAAACACTGTCAGCACTCCCATCGCTATCATGCCCAGCAGAGAGACCACTGTGATCGCCATCACGCGGCGTATCCGCCTCTGCGCATCGCGCTGCACCAGACTGTCGAGATTGAGACCAGCTATGCCCGCTATGAGCTTCAAGAGAGCGTGCCGCTTGCCATCACCAGTACTGCGAAAATCCGCCGCTAGAGGCTCAATCAGGCGGCCATCCAATTCCTGATAAACAACCTTGGGAATAACATCGCTGGGCTCGCCGCCAATTACCGCTACCAGAACAGGTCTATTAGGATGCAGCGTCCGAAAGACCTCGACTTCGCGGCCAACCCAGCGAGAGGCTGCGGCGGCTGGTGAACATACCACGACCAGAGCCTGTGACCGCTCCAGTGCCGCATGGACTTCGGCGGTCAAATCGGACGCCGCTGACAGTTCATCGCGGTCGCGAAAAATTGGAACAAGCCGATGGGGCAAGGTGCCCCTGTCCGTTTCAAGCCCCACAAGTTTGCGCGGCAACCCATAGCTCTCCAGCTTGCGATGCAAGCGGCGCCCAAAGGCGACATCCTTGTGGCTATAACTGAGAAAGGCCCAATAACGCGGCCTCGCTTCACTAGGCCTAGCGGACACGCGCACCCCCACCATTGTTGTCCGATTTTGCCAGAGCAACCGTGCCTATACAACGCCGGGCTGCAACCCAGTTGATGTTTGTGGTCGCATTCGCCGCATCGTAACCAGCCATAGCCAATAACGCCCGCGAGGGAGCGGCGTGCGGTTGGGTCCAATTGCCATCTGCAGGGAGCCACTGGGTTATTTATTTCCAGCCGTGACGGCCGTCACGCCACCGACGCCAGTTAGGCGATAACGATGCCCCCCTGTCGCGATCACGATGGAGACGCGGGTGGTTCCGAACCCCGTTCGGAACCAAAGCACAGGAGAACAGAACGATGATGAATGACGCTCCGCCACTCGCTAGATACCTCTCTACCCTTGATGAAGTGATTGCTGGTATTGCCGAAGCCGGATTGGCTGAGACCGTGGTCCTTCTTAGGATCGCGCGCCTCGATCTTCTCATGCGCGTGCACGGTGTCTCGGAGCACGAGCTTCAATACGCGCTGGACATGATCGAGAATAGTCAGGAGCTGGACGCTACACCGAAACGAAAATTTGCCCCCGCGATACGACCACGCTTGGTTCGCACGGCGGGGATGCGATAGGACGCCAGCATTGTACCTGCCAGATCAAATCGTTACGTCACAATCGCACACAAGGTGCACTCGCATGTGACAATGCGGCACTATGTCGCCACCACGCGTTCAAGTCACTTCGCCGGGTGACAATACACCGAGTGGTATTTCTTTGGGGCAACCCCATAGGGAGCGCCGCGAGGCATGGCCACGAAGATTGCAAGCGTGATCGATCAGGAGATTGCGAAGCGCGTTCTAGCGCACCGCACACAACTTGGTCTGTCCCAGACGGAAGTCGGCGAAAAACTCAGCGTAACCTTTCAACAGATTCAAAAATACGAAAAAGGGGTCAACCGTATTAGCGCAGGCCGCCTATTCCAATTGGCTACTGTGTTTAACATCCCGGTCGAAACCCTGTTTCCGAAACCAGCTCCCTTCACGGAGGCCAACGCCCCTTCACCGCCGCAAGAGCTTTGTTCCGACATCCTCTTCACCGCCGATAGCCGTCGCATGTGTTTGGCCTTCGCGAAAATCGAAGATTTAAGGGTGCGCAAAAAGGTGATCGCACTCATGGAAGCTCTGAGCGAGCCGAACGACCAGTAGGCCCAGAGTAAGCGAAGATCGACGAGCGCGGCCGTACGATTCAATTTCGCGCAACCGACGTATATGCACACCAGCCCTCCAGCGTATCTGCACTGAACGCCCCACTCCGTGCCCCTACCAGAACCGCACGCACGCCTGCGTGAGCTTGCCTGCGAGCGCCGCCGGTTCTACCAAGTCTCGCCAGCTTTTATGACGTTCAGCAATGCGCTTTGGGGTGCGGTCCTGATTCGGGATGAGCCGTCACCTCCGAAGCAAAGGCATGGGCTTCCTCACAACAAAAAGACTTTCTCCTATACGGCGCTATCCACTTGCATATGTATGACATAGTTGACTTGCATACATAACACGTTATATACTTGTATTGATGCAACATAAAACACGTGTGCCGAGACAAGGACCGTCCACCATGGCTGCGCCGCATGAAAAGCTCGCTGCATCGCTTGCGGTCCTGCAAAAGCTCCAGCGGGACCGACGCGTGTTCCGCTCGAACGAGTTTTCCCGCGTGCACCGGGAACGACTTCTCAAGAACGGCTTTCTGAGGGAAGTCGCCAAGGGCTGGCTTATCTCTACGAGTCCAGGTACCCAAAAGAGCGACAGCACGCCCTGGTTCGCGTCGTTCTGGGAGTTCTGTGCGCGCTATTGCACCGACCGCTTCGGCGAGGCGTGGCACCTTTCGCCTGAGCAGTCGCTTCTCCTCCAAGCCGAGAACACGATCATCCCGGCCCAGGTCGTCGTGTACAGCCCGAAGGGCGCCAACAACACCATCAAGCTTCTCTTCGGCACGTCCCTATACGACCTCAAGCAGCGGACGCCCGCCAAGACCGACCTTGTGTCACGCGAGGGCCTGCGCCTCTTCTCACCGACCGCGACGCTTGTCCGCGTCCCTGAATCCTTCTTCGCCCGGAACCCGGTCGAGACGCAGATCATACTTTCGCGCGTCAAGGATGCCTCCGAAGTGCTGGCCCAACTTCTCGACGAGGGGCGCTCGGTCGTGGCGGGTCGCCTTGCGGGGGCATTCCGCAGGATTGGCCGCGACGGCATTGCCGACGAGATTGTCTCCACGATGAAATCGGCCGGATACGTGATCCGAGAGAATGACCCTTTCGCGCCGGAGCAGACCTTCACTGCACTCGAAACCACTGTACCGCCAATCGTCGGGCGGCTTCACGCGCTGTGGGAGGCGGCGCGCGGCACCGTTATCGAGACCTTCCCGAAAGCGCCCGGCCTGCCCAAAAAACCGGCGGACTATCTTTCCTTCGTGGACGACATCTATACGAGCGATGCCTATCACTCCCTTTCCATCGAAGGGTACAGCGTCACGCCGGACCTCATTGAGCGTGTTCGATCAGGCGCCTGGAATCCCAAAAAAAGCACAGTGGACGCTGAGAGCAAGAATGCGCTCGCCGCGCGTGGATACTGGCAGGCGTTTCAGCTGGTGAAAAACTCAGTTGCAGAAATCATCGGTGGCAAAGACCCCGGTGCAATTATTCGGGCCGCGCATCGCGAGTGGTATCGCGAGCTCTTTCAGCCGTTTGTCATGGCAGGCGTTATCCCCGCCACCGCTCTCGCCGGATACCGCCGCAATCCCGTGTACCTCCGCGGCTCCCGCTACATGCCGCCGCGCGCCGATACAGTTTCCGACGCCATGGGCGCCCTCTTCGATCTGCTTGAAAAGGAGCCGGAACCATCCGTACGCGCTGTGCTCGGCCATTGGCTTTTCGGATACATCCACCCGTATCCGGACGGCAACGGGCGTATGGCCCGCTTCCTGATGAACGTGGCGCTGGCCTCGGGTGGGTATCCTTGGACGGTCATCCTGGTTGAAGACCGGGATGAATATCTGCACGCGCTCGACCGCGCGTCCATAGACCTCGATATCGCCTCGTTCGCCAAGTACGTTGCAGGACGAGTGCGCTGGTCCATGCAAAAGGCGGCAAAAAACGGAAACCGCGCCTCTTGAAGCGACCGGCAACGACTTCATGATGTGAAGGCAGTCGCCATAAATGATCGTGTTGGTTTGAAGGGATGGCATGGGTGTGTCCTCCATTGGTGAGGACGCACCAGCTATACGAACGAATTCCGCCTGTATCCGAGCGCTATGCGGCGCTGTGGTCTGCGATGTTTGGTAACGGTGCGGGAAGCTTCATCATCACATCTTGGTGACTGCGCAGATTTTCCTCATGAAAACATTCACGCTCGCCGCATCACATCGCTTCGCATAGCGGAACTTGCGCGCACGTGAGGAGATGTGCTGCTTGGTGGTATGGCAATCTCATGCAGAACCGCCGTTCCCGCATGCACCGCACCAAGACCGGTAAGCGCCTCGCGCTGACAGATCGAAACATGGAAATATTCCGAACGCTACAGCGATACCGATTTCTGCGCTCCACATACCTGCACGAATTTGTCGGTGGCGCGTCCGAAAAGCGTTTTGTCGAACGGCTGGGTGATCTATTTCACGAGGGCTATCTTGATAGACCAACCGAGCAATGGCGGTTTGCCAACGCCCGGTGCAAGCCGGTTGTGTATGAACTTGGCAAGGGTGGCATTGAAGCCGCCGGTGCCGCGACCGAGGCGGAAACGGTCACGTGGTTCAGAAACGGACCGCTTCGGCAGTTCGAACACACACTGATGGTCTGCGAAGTGCTGGCATCCATCGAACTGGCAACCCACGGCCGGGACGATGTTCGGTTTATCCCTTGGCCCGAGATTTTGGCAAAGGCACCGGAAGCAACACGCCGGTCGGCCAGACCGTATGTTCTTTCTGCCGGCACCGGCGACAACGTCGTACCCGATGCTATCTTCGGCCTCGAATACCGCCGAGACGGGCGCAAGAGCTATCGTTTCTTCGCTTTGGAAGCGGATCGGAGAACCATGCCGATTGTCCGTACTGGGGGGAACGGCACGTCGGTACTGGCGAAGCTCACTTCCTATGGCCACGTTTTTGCGCGCGAATCCTATCGCGCCTCGCTCGGTATCCCGAATCTTCTCGTTCTCACCGTGACGACGGACGAGATGCGTTGTACCGAAATGGTAGGGAAGTGTGCGTCCAGCCTGTCGGACGTGCGGCCGTTTCTCTTCCGCGCATGGGCTGGAACGACAGCTCCCGAGACCGATCTGCTTTCCACCCCCTGGAAGCGGCCGGGGCTGCCGCCGCTGTGCATCGCCGACACCGCATAACGCACAAGAAATGTGTCCCATCTCAGACCGACTTGCGATCCATCGGGATGACATTTCCCGTGCTCTTGAGTTCGTCGAGGTAATCCGCCCACCACGTCATCATGCGAACCCGTTCATCCCAATGTTCGCCACGGGCATAGGCACGGCGCACATCATCGCTCTCAATATGGGCAAGCTGCCGCTCGATAGCGTCGGGGTTCCAGCGGCCGGACTCATTGAGCAGCGTTGATGCCGTGGCACGGAATCCATGCGGCGTAGCTTCATCCTTTGAGTATCCCAGGCGCCGGAGCGCTGCATTCATCGTGCCTTCCGATATGGGGCGATCCGCCGTACGCACGCTCGGAAAGGCAATCGGGCCGGTGCCAGTGATTTCGTGAAGATCGCGCAGGATTTTGATGGCCTGCCGTGACAGCGGTATCCGATGCGGACGCCGCATTTTCATCCGTTCCGCCGGAATGATCCACACCGCGTTATCGAGGTCGAATTCCGCCCAGACTGCTGCCCGAAGCTCACCGGGGCGCGGAAACAGCAGCGCCATCAACTGAAGCGCCGCCTTGGTCGGCGGCTGGCCTTCGAAGGCGTCGATGGCCCGCAGCAAGGCCCCGAATTGCTTGGGATCAGTGATCGCCGAGCGGGATTTCACCGTTGGGGTCGTGAGGGCTCCGGCGAGCGCGACCGTGGGGTCGGCATCGGCCCGAGCCGTCGCCACCGCATACCGGCACACCGCCCCGATGGTGGACCGCAAGCGGCGGGCGCTCTCGTACCGCCCTCGCCGCTCGACGGTGCGCAGCACGGCTAGCACATCCACGGGGCGGATGGCCTTCACGGACATGGGGCCAAGTATCGGTCTAGCAAAGTCCAGCAGCCATTCGGTTTTCGAGAGCGTCGATTCCGAGCGGCCCTCCCGGCGTTGCTTGTCCATATATTCCTTGGCGACCTCATTGAAGCTGTCGCCCGGAAATTCGCGCTCCAGGCGTTCCATGCGGCGCTTGTGGCCTGGATCGTGCCTTCGCTGAGCTGGAGCTTGGCGCTGTCCCGCGCCATGCGGGCCCTGAGGAGCGTCGTTTCAGGGTACCGGCCGAGCGCGAGGGATTTCTGCTTGCCAGCGAACCGATAGGCAAAGCGCCAGAGCTTTGAGCCGTTCGGAAATATCCACAGCTGGAGGCTGCCCATGTCCGACAGCTTCACGAGTTTGTCGGTGGCTTTCGTCTTACGGCATTCGAGGTCCGTCAGCGCCATGCGCTACAAATAGCAGAAACGGGGTTCCATACCAACAGAGCCCCCATTTCCGTACCAACACCGTACCAACAAATGTCAGGTGCTTGGGCGTTCCGCGATGCGAAGCTATGTTCTGAATAACATCATCAGAACATCGACTTAGCTTCGTTTTTGAGGAGTTTTTGACTGCCTAATTATGAGGCAATGGTGCCCAGGGGCGGAATTGAACCACCGACACGCGGATTTTCAATCCGCTGCTCTACCATCTGAGCTACCTGGGCACAGTGGGAGGCGTCTTTTAGGCAAGGAGCGCCGTCCTGTCCAGCCTAACCAGCGGGTTTGGCTAAACACTTCGCCGCGCCCCAGCCCGGCGCCGGGGCCGCTAAGTTTGTCGCGCTTCCAGACGGAAAACCGCCAAATACGCGTCGTTCGCTGTTGCTCTCGACCTATCGGCGCCCCATTTCCTGAAAGCGTTCTAACGGCCGGCAAAATGCCCCCAAATGCACTTCCGCCGCGGCTCCCGGGGGGCGGGGACCGCGGCGGAGCGTGGGCCTCCCAGCCTTGCGGCCGGTCGGACCAAACCATGTGTAGAACGGCGACTGAATTAGCCGCGCTACCTTCTCCAATCAAGCGACTACAGGTGATAGTTCAGCTCAAGGCCAACCAGTGTCACCCGCATGTTTACCGTGCCGGTCAGGCTGCCGCGCGACGTGTTTCCGGTATCGGACTGCAGCAACGCGATGTTGGCCTTCTCAGCGATCAGACGCGCGACCGACAGATCGACGTCGAAGTTCTGGTTGATTGTATAACCGACACCGGCGCTGATCCAATAACGACCACCATCCGGAATGCCCGGGGTGCGGTAGCGGCTAACTGTCGGCGTGCCGTCGAACGCGGTGCCGAGGCTAAGCTTCCAGTCCTTGGTCGGCTTGTATTGAACGCCAATCGAACCAAACCAACTGTCCTGATAATTCATCAGCGTCACATCGTCGGGCTGATGCGTATTGGAGGAATGGGCCGTCAACTGCTTGAAGATGCTCCAGCCGGTCCAGTCGCCGCCGGCCATCACCGTCCACTGCGGATCGACGTCCCACTTCACGCCGAAGGTGATGATTGCCGGATTGTGGAACTTCGCCGTGGCCTGGCTGTTGGCAAACAGGCCGGTATAGGTCCTCAACGTTGTGCCGACGGCATCGAGCGTGAAGTACTCGTTGCCCTTCAGCGTGTTGTAAATCGCCGAGCGGTAGGAGACACCGACCGACACGTCGGGACGCGGCTTCCATTCGGTGCCGAGTACCCAGCCGGTCGACCAGTTCTGGGCGCGCAGTTCGACGAAACCGTCGTTGCCGCCGGGAACCGTGCCCGGAATGAGAACCGGCAACGTGCCGGCAAGGTACAGGCCATAGGAGACGGAACCGACGTCAATCGCCTTGGCCAAGCGGCCCTTGATGTACTGAACTTGCAGACCGCCGCCGAACGACAGCTCCGGCGTCAGCTGATAGCCGACGATGAACTGGGTGTTGAGCGACTTCACGTCGCTCATGGTGGCGTAATAGCGCGTCACTGGATCAGGCTTGTAGTTGGTGATCATGCCCCACGGGAACGACATCTGCAGGCCCACCGCCAACTTGTCCGTCAAGCGATAGCGCAAGGCGAACGACGGCAGGAGCGCGGTGTTGACGATGTCGACCGGATGGGTCGTCCCCGTTACCGCGGACCCCACCGCGTTGGTGGCGGTCAAGTTGGCCGACGTCTGCGGTAGGAGGCCGGTGTTGCTGACGGCAATGTCGAAGGTGCCAACGTCGTTCACCGTGGCCGGATTGAAGACCATGGTGGTCGGCACCGAGCCGTTGGCGGCATTGCCGGCATATGACACGCCCAACGTGGACGCACTGGCGTCACGAAGGCCGTAACCGCTCGCAAAAGCGGGTGTCGAAAGCACTAAACACACAGATATAGCTGCTGCTGCCCTGCGGCGCATGGCATTCCCTCATAAGCTACGTTTCCCCATGGGGATATTAGGCCGGACAGGTCAGGACGCCAAACCCTAGTGCGACAATTCGTCAAGCACACCAAATTCCTCTTCCGTCACGGGAACGTCTGAGGGGATTGCGTAATTTCCATTGAGCCAATTGCCTAAATCAATGTCAGCGCAGCGCTGGGAACAGAACGGCCGGTGGGTCACGACCGTGTCCTTTTTGCAAATCGGACACTTATTTGACACGTCAGTCGGCTTTGGCACGGGTTCCGACCTCAATTCGCTCCCGGGAAAATCCCTCTTCGAGCTGAAACGTGACGCGGGCGATTCCCTTACTGGCGAGGGCTTCGATTGCCCCCTGCCCCTCCATCCAGCGCACCACTTCGGGCGCCGCGCGTACGACGATCGCAAGGCCCGGCGCAGCCTTCACGGTTTCTTCGATCCGGCGCAGCACGTCCATCGCCACCACATCCGGACGGCGTACCCGGCCAAGGCCGTGGCAGGTGGAGCAGTCCTCGCTCCATTGCGACACCAGCGGGCCGCGCACCCGCTTGCGCGTGACTTCGACCAGACCAAACGCGGTCACCGGACCGACGCTCACCGGCACACCATCGCGCGCCAAGCTGCCGGACAGTTCGGCCAAAACTTGTTCGACGTTGCCCATCTCTTTCATATGGATAAAGTCGATGACGATCAGCCCGCCGATGCCGCGCAAGCGAATCTGGCGGCCGATCTCACGCGCCGCTTCGACATTGACGATCAGGCCGGTATCTTCCACCGCCGCAGCATGGGTGAAGCTGCCGGAATTGACGTCGACGGCGGTCAGCGCCTCGGTACCTTCCACGGTGATCCAACCGCCGCACGGCAGCGGCACGCGTAGGTGCACCAAACCGTCGATATCGGCTTCGAGGTCGGCGAACAACGCACCGGGGCCTTCGAACAGAGCAACGCGGTCTTCCATATCCGGCATCGCTTCGTGGCAATAGGCGCGCGCGCGGGTGACCGCATTGGCATCGTCGATCAAGATCGAAAGGGTGCCGTCATGAACGGTGTCGCGCAGCGCCCGCTCGATGGGGCCGAGATCGCGACGCAGCGTCGACGGAACTTTGGCGTTTTTGCGCGCGGCGGAAATCTCGCCCCACTCCTCTTCCAAGCGGATGAGGTCTTCGCGCAGTTCCTCTTCGTCCGCGCCCACCGCGGCGGTGCGCAGAATGCAGCCGCCTTTGAGCTCGCCCGAGGCGAACAGCTTTTCCCCGATGGCTGCCAGACGAGCACGCTCGCTTTCGTCTTCGATGCGCCGCGAAATGCCGACGCCGGGCTGCAGCGGCGTGAATACGGAAAGGCGGCCTGGAATGGTGACGTTGGCGGTAAGGCGGGCACCCTTGTCGCCGATCGGCTCCTTGACAATCTGCACCAGCACCTTGTCGCCTTCGTGCATGACCGAACTGATCAACGGATCGACGGAAGGATCGCCGGACAAACAGCGCAGCTCGCGGGCGCCCAAAAAGCCGGCGCGCTCGTGACCGATCTCAACAAATGCCGCCTGCACCGCCGGCACCACGCGGGCCACCTGGCCGAGCACAATATCGCCGATCAGGCCACCACTGCCCGGCTCCTCTGCCCCGAGCAGCCGCGTGCAGCTCAGCGCCTGGAGACGGCCGTTTTCCACAGCCGCGACGCGGACCTCGCCGACGCTGACATTGATAAGGACGTCCTGAGCCATGTCGATGCTTATGAAGCTTTCATGGTGAAGTGCAAGAGAATAGCGAATAGTAGATTCACCACAACCTGAAATATCAGATACCGAGCATTACCAACCGGGCGATGACGGCAGCGGGTCGCAATAATTGCGAAATCTTTGAGACACCCCAACGCTATAATCCGTATCGTTACAAGTCTTCAGGGGGGCATGACTTATGACACTCAGCAGGACAATTAGGCTTGGTCTCGCACTCGCAGCAGCGGGCGCTTTGTTCACCAGCAATGCGGCCTTCGCCGCCGACATCGGTGACAGAGATCTGCAAACGGTGCAGATCTACTACCAGCCGACTCTGATGGCATCGATCGACGAAGCCATCGCGGTGCTCAACGCGCTGCACGAATCCTATAGCGACTGGCGCGGCGGCCGGCCCACCAGCGGTATCGCCACCAAGGCGCATGTCGATCTGCACACCAACATCCACTACACCGACACCAACAGCCAGTGGGTGCCGAGTTGGGGCGGCATCATCGGGCCCGGCGGCAGCTACACGCCCTACATGGGCGGCTCGACCCAGACCACCCAATCGGAACGCGACGAAGGCGCCGATATCTCGGTGACACCCGCCCAGATCAACCAAATCACGCTGTGGAACTATCCCAACCTCGAACGCGATTTCAAATACGGCTTCGATCTTCAGATCACGGGCAGCGACGGCAAGGCCTCGGTCAAGTCGTTTCGCACCTCGACCATCGACATCGCCCACCGGCTGGCCGACGCCTTTGCCACCCTGGCGGCAGCGAACTTCACCGATGGCTCACGATTCACACCGTCGTGGGGTGTGACCACCAAAAACGTTCCCGGAAAATTCGCCAAACTCGGCTGGACTCGGAACACCGGCTTCGTCGTGGATGCCGTCTTTGCCGGCAGTCCCGCCCAAGCCGCGGGCTTGGCAGTCGATGACGTCATCTTCGAAGCCAGCGGACAGCCGGTGCCCGACATCGACACGCTCCGCAAGATCGGATTGAAGGCGCTGAACGGCAAACCCAGCAACCAAGTGCCGGTCAAGGTGTTCCGCGGCGGCCAGACGCTGGAACTGACCGCGACGCTTACCGATCCCAACGCCGGGATCGAAAAGCTGCTGCCGCCACCGGCGGTCGCCCCCGCCCCGGCGGCCGGACCAATTCATCTCGGCATTGCCGCCCGCGCCCTCACGCCCGAGGAAGCCAAGAAAGCCAAGCGGACGGCCGGAGTCGTCATCGCCAGTGTCGACAAAGGTTCGCTGGCCGAGCAGATGGCGATTCAGACCGGTGACATCCTGCTCTCAATCAACGGCGCGCCGGTGCCCGACATGGAAGCACTGAAGAAGGTGCTGGCAGCTGGTGGCGAGGTGACGACCGTCACAGTGCTGCGGGCAGGCAAAACGCTCACGCTTACCGGCGTCAGCAAGATGTGATCAGTGCAGGGGCGCAAGCCCCTGCCAGCCGTGCCAAATGATCTGGATGCCGATGCAGAACAGCAAAAAGGCGGACAGCCGGATCACGACGTTGCTGCCGCTGGCGCCGAGCTTGGCCACCAAGCCTTCGCCGTAGCGGTAGCACAGGTAGATGGTGATCGAGACCGCGAGGATGCCGAGGATCGCGGCGCCTTCCTGCGCCAGGATTTGGGACAGTTCGAGCCCTGTCGGCCGCTGGCTGCCGATCGCCACCGCGACGCTCATGGCACCGGGGCCGACCGTCATCGGCATGGTCAACGGATAAAAGGCATCGAGCGCGGCGCGCGGGCTCGGACTGGCAGCCGCGGCGCGATCGTCGGCCGAATGGCCGGAATTGAGCAGTTCCCAACCGAACGCCGCCACTACGATGCCGCCGCCGATACGGACGATGGGCAAGCTGAGGCCGAAAAACTCCAACACGTGCGAACCGATCACGAGCGAGCCGAGCAGCAGGAAAAAGCTGTAAATAGCAATGCCGCGCACGACGCGGCGGCGCTCAGCTTCGCTGTAACGGCGCGTCAGGCCGAGCAGCAGCGGCGCATTACCGACCGGGTTGATGATCGGAAACAGCGCGGCGTAGGTGAGCAGGAAGGCGTTGACAAAGGTGTTCATGGGCTGCCGGTGCGAATCTGGAGAATAGAGGGTAGCAGGCGCCCTTATAAACGGCAAAAAGCGGACCGATGTCACCATCCCCCGCTTTTCACCTCGAAGCCGCAGCAGCCTCCGGAAGCCGTTTTCAGGCGGCAATCGACAGAGCACATTCGCTTCATTCCCGCGGAGCCGAGGGCGAACCGTTCGACGCGCGTGCGCCGCGCGTAAATCTCCTGTCTGTCTTTGACACACCGAAAGTATAGACCCTCTGCGCGTTACGCCCCGTCTTCCTCCGGAATGGTTTCACCCCATTCCGGTCGCGCGCTGCGGTCGCCAAGCACCTCCATCGAAAAAATTCCGGATTTGGAAATGGGTACGCGATGCCAACAATTCAAGCCGGTGCGACAAACATGACGCTGTTACGCGCGAGGCGCAGTTGCAGAAGTTGTTCATGTACATGAACGGATGCGGTTAACTAATGCCAACCTGCGTGGTTATGACTTTTTCGTCATGGCCGCCCTTGAGGCGGCCATCCAGATTCACCTGGAAAATCCGTGGCTTCCTGGATGGCCGCCTCAAGGGCGGCCATGACGGATTGAGTCTGTGATTATGTCGGTTGGCATAACGCGAGGCGGATTCTGTTTGCCGCTTTGGTAGGTGGCTTACGCGGCCGCAGCGCCGAACACGCACGCCTGGCGCCGCCCGCCCACGAAGGAGCAGCCTTGCACTCGGATTCGGACCTTCGAGCAAGCGCAATTCGGTCTCGGATGCGGCAGAACCGATCATTCTCCTATCTCTGGAACCTCTGCCACCAGTGCTCGCCAGAAACGATCGGCTTCATAAGCCCATACGTCCTTACAAGAAGAAAACGAAAGTACTTCGGTGCCTAATGCCACCGAGAGCCTTTCGCAGATGGCGATGGAATCATCCAGAACGATTTGGGCGTGCCTATAAATTGCAGTCTGTTTTGCGCTCCGTGTATCGGTATGTGCCAGTACTTTATTTCTGAGCAGCCGTAGCGACTTCAGTGCATTGTCATCCTTACCGTTTAGAGCTGCGGCGTATATTTTCTCAGCCTCGACGTAGGCAGCATTGTCCACCACCGGTGCAGCGCCTTCTGGCATGCACAGGCGGAAAACCCGCTGAAATGCGAGATCATCGTCACCTTTGTCGTACAATTTTGTCAGGGTGAGAGTGAGGTCCTTGTGGATCGACTCCCGAACAAGCCCAAAACCAATCAGTTCAGCATTATTGACCACACCGAGGATGTCTTGGCTATTTGCGCAACGGTGCCAGAGGGACAGTAGGGCAAATGGCGCGAAATACTTCTTTTTCAATGGAATTTAGAAGGGTGGTCACTTCCGACATTGGGCAATGCTTTCTCTAGCTCATGGTCAGTGGGAAGGACAAAGACACGCCAGATTCGGTCATACCTTTCTACAGAGGGACTCGGCGTTGCATTACCTCTTGTCCTTCGCTGCCAAAATTCTTGCCACAACTTCGCGCTCGCTCGCTTCGGACCTCCCGAGCACCGCCATGGCAACCTGACTGCATCGTTCGGCTCTATAGTCACCAAAATTTTCCGGCCCCATGGCCGCAGGCAAGGCAGGTAGATTGGTGAACCCGAGCTCTTTGAGTTCATGCCACAAAATTTCTATAGAGACTCTGCGCCGACCTGTTACAGCCTCACACACTGCCTCCCAATCCCAGTCCATTGGTATTCCTTTCGCGCACCAAATTGCGTTTGTTGCAAACTAACTTTTGATGGAAGAGGGAGTCGCCGACGGCAAGGCGCCAGCGCAGCGTTCCACGGAGCGCTCTTATTACCGTACTACGCGGTTTATTCCCGTCAAGAGAGGATTGTCTCAATTTAGGCCGTTCAAAACCTGTAGTTTTGTTCTGGCTAAGGCAAGTTCTGTCGCAAGCTGGAAGAGCCAACTGCCGCGCGTTGGAACAAGATCGAGGGAACGGCGGATATCTAGAAGCGCTCGCCGTGGTCCCTGGAGATGTTCCGTCGGTTACGCCAACAATTGACGAGATAGGCGACGAACATCACCACAGCGGCAAATGTCAAGACTATACCCAAGAAGGTCGGAAGTAGCACCGGACGTCTCCACGGCTGTGCGGGGTACAGTCTGGCGCTTCTTAGCTACGGCGTCCAACATTATGAATTCAACAAACACTTGATCGCGTATGTCGCCTTTTCCCCTCCCGCCGCTGCGCGGCGTCCGGCCGGGGATGACAATTTAGGATGGCGGTCAGCGCCGCGACGCTCATTGGAAAGCAGCGTCAGCAGGCGTAGCCCGAGCCGCGCAGGAGCAGCACCGTCTCGGCGAGCGGTAGGCCGACGACGTTGGAATAGGAACCGTTGAGGCGGGCGACGAAGACTTCAGCGCGGCCCTGAATGGCATAGCCGCCGGCTTTGCCCAGGCCCTCGCGGCAATCGACGTATTTTTCGATTTCGGCGGCGGTGAGGCGGCGGAAGGCGACGCGGGTGACCACCATGCGGCGGCGCAGCTCGCCATTGGGCAGGATCAGCGCCACCGCCGTCATTACCTGATGCTGGCGGCCGGAGAGAAGGTTGAGACAGGCGCGGACGCCCGCATCGTCTTCGGGCTTGGGCAGGATGCGTCGGCCGGCTGCCACCACCGTATCGGCGCCGAGCACCAGCATGGCGTGGGTTTCGCGGTATTTGACGGCGACGGTTTCGGCCTTCTCGGCGGCCAGACGCATCGCATAGATGCGCGGCAGCTCGCCCTTCAAGGGCGTCTCGTCGAGACTGGCGGCGCGAATGAGATCGGGCGTGATGCCAACCTGGGCAAGCAGCGCCTTGCGGCGCGGAGACTCGCTGGCCAGGATCAGCCCCATGCGATCACTTGAAGCGATAGGTGATGCGCCCCTTGGTCAGGTCATAGGGCGTCATTTCGACCATAACCTTGTCGCCCGTCAGCACGCGGATGCGGTTCTTGCGCATCTTGCCGGCGGTGTGGGCAATGATCTCGTGGCCGTTTTGCAGCTTCACGCGGAAGGTCGCGTTGGGCAAAAGCTCGCTGACCACGCCTTCGAATTCGAGCAGTTCTTCCTTAGGCATCAGGCCTCGAAAAAAGGTGTTGGAGAAATCTGGCGGGAGAATGCACCGAAAACCGGCAAAAGCAAGGGTTTGCGCAGGTCCATCCACCGCTGGAGGACCGTAAAAGTGCTTGAAATTGCTCAAAATCGGCGTGGGCGTGCACCTTCGCCTCACTCCCGGCCACGCCCAGCCCGTTTCTCAGCCCTTGAGGTGCAGCACGCAAATCAAGGTAAAAAGCCGCCGCGCGGTGTCGAAATCGATCTCGATCTTGCCCTTCAGGCGTTCGATCAGGATGTTGGCGCCCTCGTCGTGCAGGCCGCGGCGGCCCATGTCGAGCACTTCAATACGGCCCGAGGGCTGATCAGGGATGGCCTTGAAGTAGCTGTCGCAGACGGCGAAGTAGTCCTTGATCACCTTGCGGAACGGGGTCAGCGACAGGATCAGCGTGCCGTGCCGCTCTTCGTTCAAAAGGTAGATGGTGAAGGTCAGCCGGTTCTCTTCCAAGCTGAGAAGCAGATTGTAGGGTCCGCCAGGCGAACCGATCGGGCGGAAGCTATTCGACTCCAGCAAATCGTAAAGTGCGATCTGACGCTCGTGCTCCACCTCGCGGCCGTGACCTTCGGAGGATTTCTCCTCCAGGCTCACACCGACCAAGCGGAACTGCGGATCAGCGGTCATTTCGGTTGGTTGTTCGGTTCAGACGCGCCGCCACCGAGCGGGCATGTGCATCAAGTCCTTCCGCTTCGGCGAGCGCAATGGCATCGGGTCCCAACACCGCAATCGCCGCGGGGCTGAGGGACAGAAGCGTCGAGCGTTTGACAAAATCGGCGACCGAGAGCCCAGACGAAAAGCGCGCCGTACGGGCGGTCGGCAACACATGGTTGGGTCCGGCGATGTAATCGCCCATCGCCTCGGGCGTGTAACGACCGAGGAAAATCGCCCCGGCGTGACGGATAAACGGCAGAAAGCCATCAGGATCGGCGACGGCAAGTTCCAGATGCTCGGGCGCGATGCGGTTGGCGAGCGCGGCGGCGTCGGCGAGATGGTTCACGACGATGATGGTGCCGTAATCGTTCCACGACGCCGCGGCGATCTCTTGGCGCGGCAACAGCACCAGCGCCCGGGTGACGGCGTCATCGACCTTATGCGCGAAGGCGGCATCGTCGGTGATCAGGATCGCTTGGGCGACCTTGTCGTGCTCGGCCTGGGATAGGAGATCGGCGGCGATCCACTCCGGATCGTTACCGGCATCGGCAATGACCAGGATTTCCGAGGGACCAGCAACGGAATCGATGCCGACATGTCCGAACACTTCACGCTTGGCAGCAGCGACATAGGCATTGCCGGGACCAACAATTTTATCGACGGGCGCGATGGTCTTGGTGCCGTAAGCCAGCGCAGCGACGGCCTGGGCCCCGCCAATGCGATAAATTTCGGTCACCCCGGCGCGGCGCGCCGCTTCAATGGAGAGTGGATTGATCTTGCCGCCGGACGCGGGTGTCACCATCACCAAACGCTTCACCCCGGCAACCGCCGCCGGAATGGCATTCATCAGGACGGAACTGGGATAGCTGGCGGTGCCGCCGGGGACATAAAGGCCAACGCTATCGAGCGGCGTAAAACGCCAGCCGAGCCGGGCACCGGTGTCGTCGGTATAGGATGCATCGACCGGAAGCTGACGGCGGTGATACGCCTCGATCCGGCGGGCGGCGACGTCGAGCGCCTTCAACGTTTCCGGCTTGCACGCGACGCGGGCCGCGTCGATTTCAGCAGGCGTGAGACGCAGCGTTGCGGCCGTGATCTGGGCACGATCGAATTTGTTGGAAAGCTCGACCAGAGCTTCGTCGCCGCGCGCCCGCACATCGGCGATAATCGCCCGCACCGACGTCGAGACATCGGCGTCGGTCTCGCGCTTCATGGTCAGAAGCGCGTCGAAATCGGTGGCAAAGGTCTCCGAATTGGCGGCGAGCCAGCGGCGCATGACTATTCTTCTTCGTGGGAGGGGCGGCCGCGCGCGGCCCATGGACCGGTCAAATCGGCGAGTGCGGCTTCGAGGCATTCGACCTCCAGCAGCATCACGCCGCCGCCGGAGAACGTCAGTTCCACCTTGCCGGCAGGATTTTCGGAAGCCCCATCGCCGACCGGCGTGAAGCGAATAGCGAGCAGCGACAGAACGGCCCCGGGCGCGCCCATCTTGATGTTCTTCGACTTGACCGCCAGCACGCCGTCGAAATGCAGCCCCGAGCGGATGCGCAAATTGCCGGGCTTGCCGTTCTCCCACTGGAAGCGGTTGAACACGGCCACAAAGCGCCGCTTCGTCGGCAGGTATTTGAGATCGCCGACCTTGGCGACAGCATCTTGCAGGCGGGCCGAGATCACTTCGAGATCTTCGGCATCCTGGGCGGCGAGAATGGGTCCGGTGGTGGTCATACGCTTTTACCGCTCGCTTTGACGTTCGATGTCCGCTCCGACGCCGCGGAGTTTTTCCTCCAGCCGCTCGAAGCCACGATCCAGATGATAGACGCGATTGACGATGGTTTCGCCTTCCGCCGCGAGGCCCGCAAGCACAAGACTGGACGAGGCCCGCAAATCCGTCGCCATCACTTGAGCGCCCATCAGCTTCGGCACGCCGGTGACGATGGCGGAATCGCCCTCGACCTTGATGTCGGCGCCCATGCGCATGAGTTCGGGGACGTGCATGAAACGATTCTCGAAAATCGTCTCCCGGATGCGGGACGTGCCCTCGGCGATCGCCATCAACGCCATGAACTGCGCCTGCAAATCGGTCGGGAAGCCCGGGAAGGGAGCCGTGTTCACCGATACCGATCTAGGGTGAAATCCGTCGCGTACAACCTTGAATCCGCTTCCCGTGGAAGAAACTTCGGCCCCGACCAGCGCCAAAACATCCAAAAGGGACGCCACCAGGTCGGGCGAGGTACCGGTCAGCTCGACCTCGCCGCCCGCAATCGCCACGGCAATGGCATAGGTGCCGGTCTCGATGCGGTCGGGCAGCACCGAATGAGCCGCCCCATGCAGACGGTCAACGCCCTCCACGACGATCTTCGAGGTGCCAAGGCCGGAAATCTTCGCGCCCATGGCGATCAAGCAATTGCCGAGATCGACGATCTCGGGCTCGCGGGCGGCGTTGACGATCTCGGTGCGGCCCTTCGCCAAGCACGCCGCCATCAGCACGTTCTCGGTGGCGCCAACGGTCACGGTCGGAAACACCACTTCGCCGCCGATAAGCCCGGCTGGCGCATCGGCGTAGACATAGCCCTGGGCCAGATCGATGGTGACCCCCAGCGCCTGCAAACCCTTGAGATGCAGATCCACGGGACGGGCGCCGATAGCACAGCCGCCGGGCAGCGACACCTTGGCGAGCCCGAGCCGGGTGACCAACGGCCCCAACACAAAGAAGCTCGCCCGCATCTTGCGGACGGTGTCGTATTCAGCGGTCGTCCCGCGCACCCGGTCGGCCTGAAGCCGGTAGGTGCCGCCCTGCCCCAACTGGGTACCAGGCTGCCAATCGACCGACACGCCAAAGCTGCGGAGCAGATCGGCCATGAAGACGATGTCGGCAAGCTGGGGCACATTGGTCAGGGTAAGCGGCTCGTCGGTGAGGAGACTCGCCACCATAAGAGGCAATGCGGCATTCTTGGCACCGCTGATCGGGATTTGGCCCTTCAGGCGCTGCCCGCCTTTAATACTGATCTTGTCCATTGCCCCTCGGATACCGGCAGAAAGTGAACTGCGGTTCTAGCGCGCCCGGCGCGCCTGTGACAGCGCCTCGTTGTCCTGTCACGCTTCCCGCTCGAAAACCGGTTACCACTTTTCGGCACGCGCTCCCTGCTGCCCCATCAGCCCAGTTTTGGGTCCTCGAGGTCGCCAGAGGCGGGCGCAGGCGGCTCAACCGGGGCTGGCGCGGCGGGAACAGCGGCCAAACCCTTCTCGACCCGTGAATCCTGATCGCGGGCCTGAGCCTTCCGGCGCTTGAGGTTCTCCCGCAATGCGGCGGCAAGCCGCTCCCTCTGCGCTGGGGATTTGGGCGAATGTGCCACGCAGAACCCCTTTCCTTTAAGCCGCACAATAGGATATAGACGCCGCTCTTCAGGGCAAACAGCCCACCGGTCGCCGGAGTAGCGTAGTGGTAGCGCAACCCCTTGGTAAGGGGTAGGTCGTGAGTTCGATTCTCACCTCCGGCACCAGTCCCTCATTCACCACCATCCTCAGACGTCCGCAACCGACTGAAATGGCTTGATATTATCAAAGTCGTTGGTCGCTGCTGCTCGCCCGAATTCGCCTGCATCCGGAATTTTGTTGATATTCCTGTTGGTATCGCTTCGATGGTAGTGTTGGTATCGGCACCGTCGGAGAACCTGACTTGCTCTCGGACACAACTTGTAAGTGCTGACCGAAAAAACCTGGCAAACTCGAAAAGCTGTCGGACGGCGGCGGCTTGCAGCTTTGGCTGCAGCCTAACGGCTCCCGATTATGGCGATTCGCTTACCGCTTCTCTGGCAAGCAAAAGCTGTTGGCCCTCGGCCACTACCCTGGCGTCTCCTTGGCTGAGGCTCGCCTGTTGCGCGAAGAGGCAAAACGGCTGCTCCGGGCAGGTACCGATCCGGCAGAGGCAAAAAAAGAAGCCAAGCACGCTCCCTCACCACCCAAAACGACCTTTCGCGAGATGGGCGAGGAGTATCTCGCCCAAAAGGGCCGTCCCCAAAAAGAAGGTGGTCAAGAACGAGCCTCGTCCACGATCAAAAAACTTGAGTGGATGCTCAGCCTTGCATACCCCGATTTGGCCGACCGGGACATAAGCCGTCTTCGTCCGGTTGACGTCCTGCCCGTACTGCAAGCGGTGGAGGCGCGAGGACGCATCGAAACCGCACGCCGCTTGCGAGAGGTGATCGGCTGTGTTTGTCGCTATGCGATAGCAACTGGCCGCGCCGAGACCGACCCGACCATTGCTCTGTGCGGGGCGCTGACCGAGTACAAGCCGAAACCTCGAGCTGCCATCATAAAACCGAAGGAATTCGGCGCATTGCTCAGGGCCATCGACGGCTTTGAGGGACAGCCGGCAACAGCTGCGACCCTGAAGCTGATGGCGCTGTTATTTCCTCGTCCCGGCGAATTGCGTGCCGCCGAATGGCGAGAATTCAACCTTGAAGCGGCGATTTGAACAATACCGGCTCAACGGACAAAAATGCGTTCCGAGCACGAAGTCCCACTCTCGCAGCAAGCACTCACGATCTTGCATGAGCTGCGCGCGATCACTGGTAGAGGACGGCTGGTATTTCCCTCCATCCGGACCACTGCCAAGCCGATATCCGAAACAATAATGAACGCCGCGCTACGACGTATGGGATATGGCCCGGACGAAGTCACGGCACATGGATTTCGGGCTTCAGCATCAACGCTGCTCAATGAATCGGGCAAATGGCACCCGATGCCATCGAGCGGCAGCTTGCACATATCGAAGGACGAAAGAGCATGCGCGGCGTGTATGCGCGCGGCGAGCATTGGGATGAGCGTGTCAAGATGATGGCTTGGTGGGCGGACTATCTCGATAAATTAAAAGGCACCAACCACTGCCGCTGATGGAGTGGATCGAGCGTGAACCGCTCGGACTCTTTTGCCGATAGTCTGCAGATGTTGCGTCTACCGCGATGCTGCCGATGTCGAAGGTCAATGCATCACGGTGGTCTGGTACCGAGCAGATTTCGGCAAACACAACCTTCAGGGCATCGGGATCAGACGGACCGAAGCCCAGCAGATCCAGGTCTCCGGTGGGGCGGAAAGCACCCTCCGGCCAGGTGAGACTTCATCGGATGCTCACAATTGACCCAACCAAACGGAGCAACATGGCGGTGGAAGAAATACCGCCATGTTGCTCCGCCGGAGTCCCGAGGGAGGACTGGGACGTCCGTATCAGAGATGGACTCCAAACTTGACATAAGCTTGGCGCCCAAGCGCATCCGAAACGCTGGGAAGATAGCCAGTGTACTTGGCTGTACCCGGCATGGTGTCGAACATGTTGATCATGCCGACGTTGAGTTCGTAACGCCCGTCCTGACCGAGCGCCACGCGATATTGCCAGTCGAACACATGAAATGCCCCGACCTTGACCGTTGGTTTGGCAGTAACCACCATACCGTAGTCGTCCCACACTGATGAGGTATATCGCCATGTCACGCTGAGGGCGTGGATGCCAGACGACCAGGATGTGGTGAGAAGATTGCGCATACGCGGCGCAGCGGCCGCACTGCCGGGGGATGTGTACGTTGCGTTTCGCCGTCCGACACCATTGTAGACCAACGTGCCGGTGTCTACGTCATAGGCCAACAGATAAGTCAGCGTATCACGAACGTTGAAAATGCCACCCCACAGATCCATCGTATAGTCGGTCGCGAAATCGAGACCCGATGTCGTCGTTCCGCTCGGCGCATTAAACGACATGATATAGATGGTCTGCGCCACGCCGTTGGTGTCACGAACCACCTGCGATCCACTAGGATCGTCGTTGATGACGGCCTGCGCGCTCTGGGTCAGGATCTGATTGGTATACTCGTAATTCCAGTAGTCAACCGAGAAGCTCAACCCGTTCAACGGCAAAACGGTCATACCCAAATTGTAGGAATTGGCCTTCTGAGCCTTCAGATCCGCATTACCCTCGGTGACAACGGTCCGGAACGTCGTCGTACCCTCGATCGGATCCGTGATCGATGTCACACCCACTCCGATCTGCCCCGACAACGTGTTGAGGATACCCGGAGCCTGAAAGGATTTGCCGTACGAGGCCCTGAGGGACAGGAAGTCCGGAATCGCTCTCCAGTTCAACTCGGCCTTGGGAGAGACGCTGTTAAAGTGACCGTAGTCTTCGTAACGCGCCGCCACATCCAGGTTCAGATCGGTTATGATCGGAACATTGGCTTCGGCGAAGTAGCTTCTGATGAATCGCGCGCCGGAGACATCCTTGGAGGGGCCGTAGAACCCGCCAAGGCCGCTCTTCGCGGTTTCCGAGTAAGTCGTTGACAGGTATTCACGACGGTATTGCACACCCACTGCCGCCGCCATAGGACCGGCAGGGAGCGTCAACAAGGTTCCGTTTGCCGACGCCTCGAACACCTGATTCTCGCGAATGGTTTCCCAGAAGACGTTGCTCTGAAGATTGTAGATCAGCGAGGCGTCCTGAGTCTGAGAATCCGCGTAGAAGGGGCTGTACCACAGGCAGTTGCCGCTTCCTGCTACCGCACCCGATCCTGCACCGTTCCAGCGATAATTGCAGTTGGGACCGCCATATCCGTCCAGAGCCGCCTGGAAAAGGTCCATGTTGGTGTCTTTGTCTTTGACCAAGATACTGGACGTCGAGTGCACTAGGCTCACATCGTATTGCCAGTCGCCGACAGGCAGGTCACCCTTTGCTCCGATGACGCCATGGAACTGGTTCACTTCGTCTTTCTCGACCTTGTACTTGATGCCGGCAAAACCCGCCGCACCGATAGCGCGGCCCGTGTATTGCAAATCGACCCCAAACGGGTTGTAGGGGTTATCTGCAGGCATGACAGGGGCCGAACCCGCATTGTGGTTTTGGGCAAATGAAGGGACGCCATAACGGGCGGAGTCCTGATGATAAGCCGCGAACTCCATATAGATTTTCTGGTCCTTGGCGAAATCGTATTCCGCGTCGGTATGCATCAACAGGCCACGGCTTTCCGGACGCAACGGATTTGACGGCTGGAAGTTGAAGCTGCATGTGCCGATGGCGTAACCCGGAGCAGTCACAGTCGTCGTGCCGCGATTGACGGTCTTGGCAGCGGTGAAAACACTGTCGGAGCCGTCCGCTCCGCAATCCGGATCCACCACCGATAGACCACCGGTGGTCAGGTTGCTGTAGTTGTCATAAAGCTGCGAATAGTTGACCCCATTGATGATGACATCGCCGTTCGTCGACGTATGCGGCCGTGAGTACATTGTGAAAGAGCCGGGATTGGCGCCGGTCCCAGACGAACCGCTGAAGAAGTTGGTCACCGATCGGTCGGAATTCTGCAACCGGCCCTGATAGGTATAGGCAATGGATCCCACGACGTGGAATTTTTCGCCGCTCGCGCCGAGCCGTGCTTGAATTTGATAGTCATAGGCTGGGTCGACATTGGTGTATTGGGTCGATATATCGAAACCTTCGAAGCGCTTGTCCGTGATGATGTTCATCACGCCGGCGACGGCATCCGCACCGTAAATCGCCGATGTGCCGCCAAGAGCGGTTTCGACACGCGAAATCTCGATATCCGGCACCAAGCTGTTGAGATTGACGTAACCTTCCGACGCAACAACACGGTGGCCGTTGAGAAGCACCAGCGTGGCCCCTACTCCCAGCCCGCGCAGGTTCGCGGAACGGGAGTCATGGCCATCTGAGCCGCCCTTCGACAAATCCTGGAAACCGCCCATACTGCCGACATTCTGCGGAATATAGTTGACGAGTTCGCCAATATTGAGCGTGCCGGTCGCTTTGATTGCACCGGCATCGACGCTGATGACCGGCGTGGCCATGTCTTGTTGTGCCTTGCGCAGCAACGATCCGGTAACGATCACGGTCTCGACTTCGTTCCCATTTGCGTCGGGTGTCTGCGCACTGGCACATGAGGGAATACCGATCGCCACGACCGATACAGTCGCAAATAACCGGCTCATAACCCTTCTATTATAACGATTGGACATCTTTCACTCCCCTAGATTTGCTTTTATCTGACGGAATGCTTCGTCGCGCGCAGCACAGTGCTGAGCAGCCCGACATGATGAGGGCCTCCCATGCTCTCTGCATGCAATTGATCGACGACAATATACGTATTACTTACTGTCATTTCGTCATGCTAAAATTACAACGGCTGTTTATGGCAATAATGTGTTTATGAGCACAGTTTAAATATTGAATATTCACATTGTATGCATTGCGTTTATTTATTGATCGAAGACATACATCTTCTTCGTATTTATATGACACGCATGGTTTTGCCACCGATGGCTTTAAGCCACGGTGTACTTTGCATTCACATCATGATGTGACGCGGTAATACTGTCCTATTAACTACCAAGACCACATTTTCTTAAATAATCAGAGTACAGACCGAAACAACAGCTGTGTCCCGCGTTTCAACCGGATTAATAACGGCCCATTGCTCGTCTCACCTCGCGGCGTCAGGGCGCCTTGCATTTGAAGCTTGCAGATTTGTCGAGATCAGTTTTGCGATTCCACACTGAACGTTTGGGATAGGCACACGCGATGCGGCTGCGCAGAAGCTGACCGGATTTTCGTTCCTCAACCAACAAGGTGTTAGGAGCCAGTCCCTTCTCCTTCCATTTATCCAGGAGGCTCAGCAAATCCGTCCCTGTGCCGCTTGGCGTAGGATCGAAGCCGCCGGAGCAATGGCCCATTCCAGGCACCAGGAACAACCTGGAAAACTCCGCGGCTTTCTTCGGACCGCCTGCATTGCGTTCGACAGCTTCGAAATATCTGGCGGTATCAAAAGATGATACAACCGGATCGGCCAAACCATGAAACAGGATGAGCTTGCCGCCATGCGCCCGGAAAGAAGACAGGTCTGGATCGGTGGCGTTGACGATTGCGTCAAGCTTGGCGTCCGTCTTGGCGACGTCCTTGTCCCAGTCAAATTCGCTCCAGGTCCAATCCGGCTTTTCAAACACCCAACCAGACCAGAACTGTGCCCGATAGGGTTCGGGGCCGTTGGCGATAGCTGCCCAACCGGCTTCGCTGCCGAACGGAAACGGCGGATAAATCTGCTGACCAGTTCTTGGATTCCGTGGGCCTTGGTACATTGCTTGGAGCGTCTTCACCTGCGCCACGGTGAGACACGAAGCACTCTTAGGGCCTTCGCACAGCAACGATGACGGTTTGAACCCGCAACGCTGCGGATCGGCAATCACGTTGTCGCGCAAGCCGTCCTTGGCATCGCATTGCGCCACAACGGCGCGTGAAATCATTTTGAAGTCATCCGGCAAAAGCCGGCCTTCGGCAGACTTGAGGTTTTGCACGCCAAGCCAGAGGAACCCCATATTGAGGTGCGTGCGATTGTTGCCCGGTGCACCGGCGATAATGCCGTCAAAATCATCCGGATGGCGCTGCGCCTCCATGAGACCTTGGCTGCCTCCCGTGGAACACCCTTTGTAATATGACAGACGCGGCGCCGATTTTTCGTAGACTTGCACAATCGCCTTGGCGGCAACGGCGACAACATGAATCGACCGTTCGGCCCAGTCTTTGATCTTTTCCGGATGTCCGATTCCGAAAGACAGGCTGTCGCCGTCATGGCCAGTATTGCCACCAGCGACGGCATAGCCCTGGCCCAAGGCCGGGATCATGTCCCAATAACTCAAAGCGCTCGAATAACCGCCATTTCCGGTTACCAGGAGTTTTTGGTTCCATCCGTCCAGCGGAAGCCATACTTCGAAACGGATGCTGGAATCAGGCCCCGGCGTAGCAATTCCTTCGACATGGCAGTGGGCCGGTACCGAAAGCGGCTTTACACCCGGGATGGGAACCGGAACGGAAGCCGCTGCTCGTATGCTGGCCTCGGTAATCAGGAAACCTTCAAAGGAGGAGGATTTCAGCGCTTCGCAGGTTTGATCAGCATGAGCGGCGTTCGCGCAACTCACAATAGAGAGAGATACCAAAATGCAAAACCGGAACCGCATTATTGCCCCCTTGCATACTTGGGCGCGATGCAGCTGAAGTTCGCCGCATCGTTCGTGGCGCCCCTACCGGTCCAATGCGCGGTCTGCGGATAAGGACAAAGCGGCCGGCTCATGGCGGCATCGCTGCCGGCCGGAACAGAGCTTGTCTTGTGCGCAATAAGACGCTGTGGGGGATGGCCGTTCTCGACCCAATCCTGCAAGGCAGCGAGCGCATCGAATTTGCTTGGGCCAGGACCGCCCATGCAGTGGCTCATGCCCGGCGCCATGAACAGACGGAAAAAGCCGTCCACCATGGCAGTAGCCTTGGCTTTCCCGTACCGCTGCGCCAAATGCGCGACGACCGCATCGCGATACTCAATCGGTAACGTCTGTGCGTTGAGGGGATCGCCCCAGCCCTGCACCATCAGAAGTTTGCCATCGCGCGCCTGAAACGCCGACAGATCGGGATTGGTCGCGTCGATCTTGTCGTGCATCGCCGCATCCAGACGATCGACGTCCTTGTCGAAGTCGAAGGTCTTCCAATCCCACTTGTCGCCGAACACCATGTTCTGGAGCAACGGCACGGCATATTGCGTGGCCAAAGGTCCTTGGATGAACGTCCACCCGTAGGGCATGCCCGCCGCGGGTTCGAGTGTGCTCTCGGACCCCGGCACAAAACCGGGATAGATCGGTTTGCCGGTACGCGGATTGCGTGGACCTTGGTAAATCGCCGCCGCCGTCGCCACCTCCGCATCCATCAAGCAACCGGAGGTCTGTCCTTTCCGGCATTTCAAAACGGCCGGATCAAAATGGCAGGCCAATGGGTTCTCCAAGAGCCCGTCCTTGACGCCATCGAGCGCGTCGCATTGCTTCAGCACCGCTGTGTGCAGCAACTGAAGCTTGTCGGGACCGAGCACGGCGTGTTCGGTGGAGGCTTTCAATCCCCACAGGAAGCTCAGCATCAGATGGCTGTAATGCATACCCGGACAACTGGCCGCGATGCCGTCGAAATCCTGCGGATAGAACTCAGCCTCTTCCATCGCCTGGGCACCGCCCGTCGAACACCCTTGGAAATAGGCATAGTCAGCGGGCTTGCCGTAATAGGCGCGTACGACCTCCTTGACCGGCACGATCGCGGCATGAGTCGCAGAATGGCCCCACGCGTAAAGTGCCACAGGATCGTGCATCCACGCCATCGTCGGATCGGTGTGCCCAGTGTCGTTGGCGGTGACCGCATAGCCCTTGGACAGGAAGGGGCGCATTTGCGCCTCGGGAATGCTGCCACCAAAGCCTCCACTGCCAAGCGCCAGAATACGGCCGTTCCAGTTTTCGGGAAGCCAAACTTCGAAGCCGACACGCGGCTCGGCTTCCCCTTTGATCCGGCAGAAGGACTGTGTTCCGCCCTGAGAGTCGCCGTACGGGCTCGGCGAAGGCTTCGCGTCGGCAGGCATCTCGGTGGCCGACAGGATCTTGGCCTTCGGCAGCGCCACAGCAGCGAGCGCGCCACAATCGGCAGCCCGCGCGGGGGCCGGAAGTGCTGACAACAAAGCCACTGCTGCAACCAGCCATACCTTACGCATGCCGCCACTCCCCATCTGACTGTCCCGCCATCGGCTGAACCAATTTCTGCTCGGCGATCAACAACCCTCGACGCACAACGCGATGCCCATGCCGCCGCCGATGCAAAGCGTGGCCAAACCTTTGGAAGCGTTGCGCCGCTTCATTTCGTGCAGCAAGGTGACGAGAATCCGTGCGCCCGAGGCCCCGATGGGATGGCCGAGCGCGATGGCACCGCCGTTGACATTGACCTTATCGGTATCCCAACCCATCTCCCGGTTGACCGCGACCGCCTGGGCCGCAAAGGCCTCATTGGCTTCGATCAGATCGAGATCGGCGGGTGTCCAACCGCCCTTCTCCAAGGCCCGGCGTGACGCTGGGATTGGTCCAGTGCCCATCATTGCCGGATCAACACCACAGCTGGCCCAAGAGACGATCCGGGCAAGTGGCGTAATGTTCTCGGCGACGGCCCGTTTCTCATGCATGAGGACCACCGCTGCAGCGCCATCATTGATTCCCGAGGCGTTACCGGCCGTGACGGTGCCGTCCTTGGCAAATGCTGGCCGCAGCTTGGTGAGGCTTTCGAGCGTGGCGTCAGCGCGCGGATGCTCATCGACGGCGACAACCGTTTCGCCTTTGCGCCCCTTCACGACAACGGGAACAATCTCTTCAGAAAACCGGCCCGCGGCCTGCGCCGCGGCAGCTTTGTTTTGCGACGAGAATGCGTAAGCGTCCTGCGCCTCGCGGCTAATGCCGTATTGCCGGGCCACGTTCTCGGCTGTGATCCCCATATGATAGTTGTTGAAGATGTCCCACAACCCGTCATGGACCATAGTATCCGCGAACTCGGCTGGGCCCATCTTCGTACCATTCCGCAAAACGAAACTGTGCGGTGCCAGACTCATATTCTCCTGGCCGCCCGCGACCACAACCTCGGCGTCGCCGCACTGAATTGCTTGCGCCGCTAGCACCACCGCGCGCAATCCGGAGCCGCAGACCTGATTGAGCGTCATGGCAGTGACCGAATGTGGCAAGCCTGCTGCGATGGCGGCCTGACGGGCCGGATTCTGTCCCTGCGCGGCCGTCAAGACCTGCCCCATCACCACATCACTGACCTCATCCGGCGCGACATTACCGCGGGCCAGCAGCGCACGGATGACAACGGCACCAAGCTGATGTCCGGGAACAGAGGAAAGACCTCCACCAAATCCGCCGATCGCAGTGCGGGCGGCCGCCGTGATGACGATGGGTGTCATAGTGCAGATCTCCCTTCAAGCCGCGATGGGCATGGTCGGAACCGACGCAGGAACAATCAGTTCGGCTTCCGTAGCGGCCAGAACTTGTTCGACGCTGACACCGGGTGCGGTTTCCCGAAGCACAAGTCCGCGGCCTGTCGGTTCGATCGTGGCTAGTTCGGTGACGACCAAATCGACCCGCCGCAGCGCCGTGAGCGGCAAAGTGCAGTGCCGGACGATCTTGGGCGCACCTTTGGCGGTGTGAGTCATCGCGACGATGACCCGCTTCGCGCCCGACACCAGGTCCATGGCGCCCCCCATGCCGGGCACCATTTTTCCGGGCACCATCCAATTGGCGAGGAGGCCAAGTTCGTCGACCTGCAATCCGCCGAGCACGGTCAAGTCCAAATGCCCGCCGCGGATGAGGCCGAACGACATGGCGGAGTCGAACGCAGCAGCACCGGCAACGGCCCCAATCGGCTGCCCGCCGGCATCCGACAATTCCATGAACGGCACTTGGCCGTGAGGCAACGTCTGCATACCGATGATGCCGTTCTCCGACTGGAACATGACTTCAAGTCCAGGCGACAGGAAGTTGGCCACCATCGTCGGCAAACCGATGCCCAAGTTTACCAGATCACCGCTTTTCAGTTCGAGGGCGACGCGTTTTGCGATCAGGGTCTTCTCGTCCATGGCGCGTCTCCTTCACCCGTTGATCACAATACTGTCCACCAGGATGCCTGGTGTCGCCACCGCGTCGGGTGCGATGCAGCCGGACGGCACGACTTCCTCGACCTCAGCAATCACGGTGTCGGCCGCCATGGCCATCAGCGGATTGAAGTTACGGGCCGTCAGCACATATTCGAGATTGCCGCTGTAATCGGCACGCTTGGCATTGATCAGCGCGAATTGCGCCTTCAACGGCATTTCAAGCAAGAACGTGCAGCCGTCGAGTTCGATGGTGCGCTTGCCGTCGGCCGCAACCGTTCCGACCCCGGTGGAGGTCACCACCGCACCGAGACCGAATCCGCCGGCCCGCACTTTCTCGGCAAGCGTGCCTTGCGGCACGAGATCGACATCCAGATTCCCGGCGAGCATCTGGCGCTGCGTCTGCGGATTGGTGCCGATGTGACTGACAATCACCTTACGAACCAGTGTGGCGTCGATCAGCTTGCCGACACCAATGCCCGGCCGTGCCGTATCATTCGCGATCACCGTCAGGCCCTGTTTGTTCTGGCGGACCAGTTCGTCGATGAGCCTGTGCGGCGAACCCACCCCCATGAACCCGCCGATCATCACGACCGCGCCGTCCGACACCACACCCACGGCTTCCGCCGCTGTCGAGACCTTGACCATGTTTTCCCCCAATCACCCGTGCGGGCGATCGATTTCCATTTCCAGCAGAACCGAGCTCAAGGACTTGCCGTGCGGATCAAGCGCCAACGAGCGGGTCACGCCGCCGCCGAGTGCCTGCTGCATAACGAAGTTGAGGGCCGCAATGCTCGGGATTTCGTAACGGACCACGTCACCATGAACCACGCCGGAAAAATGCTCCCGTACGCGTTCCGCCGTGACCGCCTCCGCCAGAAATTCATAGTCCTTGGGATCGTAGGCGATCACCGACACGTTTGAGATGTCACCTTTATCGCCCGCCCGCGAATGGGCAATGTCGCGCAATTTCATGTCATACCTCGAAGAAGCTCACCGCGGGACGGACTTCCTGTCTCGGCACCATGGTGGAAAACATTGCAATGATCTGGCGAACCGACTTGCTGGCACCGCCGCCCCCAGCCGGTCCGCTGGTGTAAAGCGCCTCGACTTCATTGCCGATGAGAACCGCGTCGCGCTTTAACTTGGTACGGGCGGCGACACGCAGGCGCACATCACACGGCTCGGTCTTGGGTCCGTTGCGGCGAATGGCGTCGTAACCGACGAAGTCAAAGCGCAATTCGTCGTATTTGGCGTCAACGATCTTCAAGCGTTCGCTGATGATGTCGCGCGCAAGTTTGGCGCGGGCGAGCGCGTTGGTGCCACCGTAGGAAATTTGGCCCTCACCGATGTAACCTTCGGATACTCCGACGCAGACCTTCAAAGTGTCGGACTGCGGATGGCCAGTGGCCCCGCTAACAGCGACACGATCGCAGCCGCGACTTTCCACTTGGACGTTGGAGAAATCGGCAATCACGTCCGGAGTCAAATAGCGGGCCGGATCGTGGATTTCGTAGAGCAACTGCTCTTTGCAGGTCGCCGGTGTTACGGCGCCGCCCGAACCGGCTACCTTTGTGATGGCGACGGTACCGGCCTCGTCAACTTCTGCGATCGGAAACCCGAGATGGCCCAAACCCTCGACATCTTTCAAACCTGGATCAGCGAAATAGCCTCCGGTGACCTGTCCGGCACATTCCAGAAGATGGCCTGCCAGCGTGCCTTTGCCGAGCCGGTCCCAGTCGGTCATCGGCCAGCTGAATTCGTGGATCAGCGGCGACAAGAACAGAGCGGGATCGGCGACGCGTCCGGTGATGACCACATCGGCACCGTTCGCCAGGGCATTTACAATCGGAGATGCCCCCAAATAGGCGTTGGCCGAGATCAGCGCGTCGCCTAGCGAAGCGATCGGCGTTCCGTTTTCCTGCAGACAGTAGCTGCCGTTCTTGAGCACATCGAGTACGTCATCACCGGTGACGGCCGCGATCTTGAGACTGCGCAACCCCATGCCGGCGGCAATCTTGCAGATCATAGCCGCGGCCGCGAGTGGATTGGCCGCTCCCATATTGGTGATGATCTTGATCTTGCGTTCGACACATATCTTGAGCAACGCATTCATCCGCGCCACAAGCAACGGGTCATAGCCCATCGCCGGATCGCGCAGCTTGCTCAATTGAGCCAGAGCGATCGTACGTTCCGCCAAACATTCGAAAACCAGATAAGAAATGTCGCCGCGCATGGCTAGTTCCACGGCGGGTTCGATGCGATCGCCCGAGTATCCAGCCCCCGATCCGATCCTGATGCTTTTCACTACCAACCTCCTACTACTAACACTACGGCGGAAAGACGCCAAAAAGGACTGCGGCGATCGTCATCACAACGGATGCGCCGAATAGAAAAGGAATCGAAAACCGCTGATGCTCGCCGAGCCCGATGCCGCACATACCGACGATGAGAAACGTCGCCGGCGTCAAAGGGCTAACCGGAAATCCCGTCGTCATTTGGCCGAGAATTGCCGCTTGGGCGACGTGCACGGGGGCGCCGCCAAAATTTTTGTAGACCTCGGCAATGATCGGCAGAACGCCGTAATAGAAAGAATCCGGATCAAACAGCAGACTAAGTGGCATCGAGATCAACCCGAGACCGAGAGGGATGTGCGGCCCTGCGCTCGCGGGAATCGTGTTGACCGCCGCATGGGCGACGGCATTCAACATGTGGGTACCGGCCATGATGCCGGTAAACGCTCCCGCCGCCAGTTGCACGCTTGCCATCATGAGGGCGGCCTTTGCGTGCGCGTCGACGCGGACTTTTTGCGTGTCGATCTTCGGGTAGTTCAGGATGAGCGCCAAGACCGTGCCGATCATGAACACTACGACGGGATCCGCCCAGCCCGCGATCATCACCACCATGACAACGAAAGTCAGCAGAAGGTTGAGGACGAAGCGGTCCGGTCGGCGCAGGGCACGTTCCTCATCTTTAAGGATACGTTGTGGCACGTCCGTTGCGGCTTTTCCCGTCCCCGACAGACCGAGCCGCCGCGCTTCACGTCTGCCGAGCCACCAAGCGACAACAAACGTGTAAACGACGCCGACGATCAGCACGCCGATCAAAGGGTTGAAAATCTGCGATACCGGTATTTTGAGCGCCCCCGCTGCGCGCATCACCGGCCCCGTCCACGGCAAGAAGGTCACACCGACGGCGAGCGATACGACACACGCGAGGATGCGCTTCTGCATACCCAAGCGTTCATAGACGGGCAGCATTGCGGGAACGGTCACCAGAAAGGCAACGGCGCCCGACCCGTCGAGGCGCACCAGAAGTGCGAGCAAGGCCGAGCCCATGGTGATGCGGCGGGGATCATTGCCGACCACTTTCAGGATACGGTCGATGATCGGGTCCATCATTCCGGCGTCGGACATGATGCCAAAATAGAGGATGGCAAAGATGAACATGGCCGCAATCGGAGCGATACTCCGAATGCCGTCGATCATGAACTTGCCGGTTTCAAGGCCAAAGCCAGCGATGAGTGCGGCAGCCGTCGGGATTGCGATGAGCGCGACAAGCGGCGACATCCTGTTGGTGATGATCGCCACGAACAGCACAAATACGGTCAGAAATCCTAGTAGCGCTAACACGCAAGCCCCTTACCATCCGAACCGGTTCGGCTGGTGCAGCCGCAGTTCGGAATGCAGAATGACCTTGCTCGCTCTGCCGGATATTCGTAAAATCAAATGATCTAATCTCTGTCATAAGAAAACTCTATGTTGCCTTCACCTCGACAAATCAAAGCGTTTCTCGCCGTGGCGCGGATCGGAAGTTTCACCCGCGCGGCATCCGAAGTCGGACTTTCCCAACCCGCCCTGACGGTACAGATCCACCAACTCGAGGAATCGGTGGGAGCCCGGCTGTTCGACCGCGACAAGCGGCAAGTTCGCCTGACAGCCGTTGGCGAAAAACTGGTGCCGTCTCTCACGCGCATTTTGACCGACCTTGAGACGGTCATGGCAACCGGCAAGGACATCGCAAACGTCAGTCGAGGGCAGATCTCGACCGCCGTGCTGCCGTCGCTTTCGGCCAGCCTGATTCCGCACTGCATGCGCCGGTTTCGCGAACAACACAGCGGCGTAGACGTACACATTCATGATGTGGTGGCGGAGAAGATCGTTCAGATGGTCAAAAGCGAGGAAGTCGATTTCGGCATCGGAACGCGGCTCACTCCGGACCGTGAGGTCGACGTGCAGGACCTTTTGTCGGACCGTCTCTGCGCGTTTTTTCCGCAGGACCATCCGCTCGCAACCGGAAGCTTGACGGTCCGGAAATTGACTCGCTTTCCACTCTTGCTGACACGGCAAAATAGCAGCGTGCGCATTCTGTTCGAGCGGGTCTTATCGCGCGAAGGCGCGGAGATTCAGATCGGCGGCGAAGCGAACTACATGTCGACCGTACTTGGAATGGTGCGGGAGGGCTTGGGCGTTGCGGTATTGCCCGAGTCGGCGGTTGAGACCGGCCCCATGACCGGCGTTTCGCATCGGCCGATTCAGGCGCCGGGAAAGACGCGCAAGATCGGCATCATCCGGCGGACCGGCTGCACACTCTCGCCTGCCGCGGACGCATTCGTGAAAATGCTTTGTGAAGTGGCAAAGGACCATCCAGTGTCGCACTTCACCTTGTCCGCCAACGAATCCGACGGCGCCCATTCCAGACGAAAACGATAAGTATCCGATACGGAAGGCCGATTTTCGTTGACCTTCTTGGTCGCGTACATCGGGTTGAGACTGTACAGAAGATCCTGGCTTTGCGACTGGGCATCCTTCGCAAGCGGGCCGTAGCCGGTGCACGTCCAGGTGCCGAACAATGGTCCATCCGCGAAGAGCGAGAAATGGACTCAAACGCAGTATGCCGCAGCGTACCGGGCGGAAAGCAGCAACTGCAACCGACCGGCACACCGCAACAATACACTCGAACGCACTCTTATTTGGCGACGTTGCCTTTTAACGCGACCTTCAGTCTCAAGTCGCGCGAAGATGCCCCGACATACAGAACCCGCGTTGCGGCGGAGTCGGTCCACTTCTTTGCAGCCACCGACCAGTATTGCGTGCGCCGGCGGTTGACATGGATCGTCACCGGTTTGCTTTCGCCAGCCTTGACAAACACGCGGTCGAAACCAGCTAGAGCGTTGGCGGCGAATTGCACCCCGGGCAACGGCTTCGCCGGAGCCGAAACGTAGACTTGCGGCACCTCTTCACCGTCGACGTTACCGACGTTACTCAGAACGAAGTGAACATCGATGCCGCCGTCTTTCGCCTTCGCAACTTTGAGACCGGTGTAGCGGAAGCTGGTATAACTGAGTCCGTAGCCAAAGGGATAAAGCGGAGCAATTCCCTTCTTGTCGAACCAGCGATAGCCGACATCGACACCTTCGCTGTACGTCACTTTACCGCCCGGGGCGTTACCGGCCCGCTCGGGATGGGCCGGATCATTGGCCGCATAATCCTCAAGCCGATTGGCCCAGGTGAACGGCAGACGTCCAGCAGGGTTTTTCTTGCCCGCTAGAACGTTCGCTGTGGCCCAGCCGCCCTCGTCGCCCGGCCACCACATTTGCACGACGGCCTTGACCTTGCCGATCCACGGCATAGCGATCGGCTGGCTGACGTTCAGCACGACGATCGTGTTGGGATTGACCGCCGCCACATCTTCCACGAGCTTGTCCTGATCGCCCGGCAGACCGAACGCGGGGACATCACGGCTCCAGACGAACACAACGGCCATCTTGGCCGATTTGGCAGCCGCAACGGCGGCGGCACGCGTCACCGCCTGTTGTTCCGGCGTAACCCAATTCAGCCGGACCTGGGCCGGCGACCCCGAGATGTCGGCCTTGGCTTCAATCTTCAGCTTGTGCGGACCGGCCGTCAGGTCCACCGCTGCGCGGCTATTGTTCAGACCGTCCGGTGTCGGAAACACGCCATCTTGCCCGGCTTGCACGATGTCGCCGTGCCAGCCGCCCGTGAAGCCGCTGGTCGAAACGACGCGTTTGCCGTCGATCGTCAGGACACCGCGCGCGCCCAAAGTCTGGACCGCTACGATGTAGCGCCCACCCACCGGCACGGTGAGCACGCCTTCCCACATATGGTTCGTCTTTGGAGCTAGAGCCTTCTGACGCGTAAAATCGACCTGCGCATTAATGACAGCGTCGTTTCCATCCACCGTGTGAGCGAGACCAGGCTTTTTGCCGTCCAGCGTCAACGCCGACGCCGGAACCGGCACACCGGTCATATCGTTCGCCACCGCCAAGCGCAGATCGGCTCCGGTCATGACATTCTGGAGAGCGGCAAACGGACCGACTTGGCGTTCCGGCAGCCCGACCGAACGTTCACCCGATTTGCCGATGGCCGCGACTTGCGCGGCGCCGGGGCCGATCAAGGCGATCGAACCGGACGTGCCGGCCGCAAGCGGCAGGATATTACCCTCATTCTTGAGCAACACGGCCGCGTCTTCGCTGGTCCGGCGGATCACCTCCGCGGCATTGAGCCCCGAAGGCGTATTGACAATCTTTTGCCGACTCCCATCCAAATAGCCGAAACGGTCCATCTCACCCAACACGCGGCTGGCGGCCTGGTCGATCATGGCAGTGGTCACCACGCCCTCGGCGAGCGCGTGCGACATGTTCTTGTAATCGGGCTTCGGCATGGCGAAGGCGCCAAGCGGTGGCCGCAAGACCGGCTCTTCGGGAATGCCGCCGGTGAAGAGGCTTATCATATCGCCATCGAACTTCGGCAGCGCCATCACTTCGGGCTTCGCCGTATTGAAATATGACCGCATGAAAAAGGCTTGCGGATTGCTTTTCGGGACGAGCCCCGGCATTTCCATGTCGAGCCCGTGCGCGAGGTAGTCGTAATCGTGAATGGCGCCCCAATCGGACGTCACAAAGCCCTTGAAGCCCAATTCACCGCGCAAGACATCGACGAGCAGTTCCTTGCTATCGCAGGCATAAGGACCATTGATGCGATTGTAGGAACACATCATGGAGGCAACGCCCGCCTTAATCGCGTCGTCAAACGGAGCGAGGTACACCTCGTGCACGGTTTGCATGTCGACGCTGACGTCGGAACCGTTGGTGTCGTAGCCGATGTAGTGTTTGACCTGGGCCATCACACCGCGTGATTGCATGCCCTCGATCAGGCCCGCGCCCACGGCACCCGACAACACCGGGTCTTCGCCATAGGTGTTGTAAGCGCGCGTGAAGGTGATATCGCGGTCGATGTTGACGAACGGCTGCAGCGGCACGTCGATACCCGCCCGGAGCGCTTCGTCCCCAACGATGACGCCATTTTGGCGTGCATCTTCCCGGCTGAAGGTTGCAGCCAAGCCCATGGTCGCGGTGAGCGCCGGCGACGGCGTTCGCGTCAACAGGCCCGGAGGGCCATCGGCCATGCGCAACGAAGGAATATGCAGGCGTGGCACGCCGGGCAGGTAGCCCGCTTGGCCCTGGTTCGTCTCCATAGGTTCGTACTCGCCGCGGATCAGCGCCATCTTCTCGTCCAGGGTCATTTGTCCGAGCAAGGACGCTATGTCAGCGCCACCCGCCGACGAAACCGCTGCGCAAAGAGCAACCGTCGCAGTTGCGGTAAGCAGGCGCCAGTTTCTCTGAGTCATATTCCTCTCCTGAATTATTGCCGGTGCCAACGCGTGCGAGGCCAGGCCTTGTTGTTCTTCCGGGGCGCGGACCGTACCCGCTGGGAGGCGAGTCCGGCCCGCGGCACCGCGGCAAATGCTATTTGAACAGATACGGTACGAAGTCGTTCAGGTAGCGCCGCCAGTTGATCCAAGTATGGGCGCCCGAGCTCTCGACATAGTCGACCTTGATGCCGTGCTTTTCGAGCAGCGCCTTGGTCGGTTCAGCCGTAGCGTAGAGAAAATCTTCTTTGCCGATGTAATAGCGAACGAGCTTGAACTCGCGGCCGCCGCGGTCGAGCGCCGCGCCGTTGCGGGCTTCGTAGTCGGATCGCGCCGCGTCGTCGAACAGGCCGATGCTGAACAGCCCGATGTAGCGGAATACGTCGGAATGCGGCAGGCCGTTCTGCAGCGTATGCGCCCCGCCCATCGAGAGCCCTGCCATGGCGCGATGTGCCGGATCGTTGCTGGTGCGATAATGCGTCTCGACATAGGGGATCAGCTCCTTGAAGAAGTCGTCCCGGAAATCGGTGTTGACGAGCATATTGCCCATACCGGCACCGGGGCGGTCCGGCGTATGACCGGCCGGCATGACCACGATCATCGGCACGGCCTTGCCGGAAGCAATCAGGTTGTCGAGGACGAAGTTGGCATGACCTACGCTCGTCCAACTGTCATCGCTGTCGCCAGCACCGTGCACGAGGTAGAGGACCGGGTACTTCTTGCCGCTGTTGTCGTATCCCGGCGGCAGATAGACATGCGCCCGCCGTGCAACACCAAGCGAACCGGACCAGTAGTTGATCACCGCAACCGAGCCATGCGGGACATCTTTGTTGTAGGTCTGGAAGTCGCCTTCGGGCCCCTTGACTTCGAAGGTCCCGTTGTTGCCGGTGCGCTCTTCCGAATAGGTGATCGCTTGCGGATCGACCACACGGACGCCGTCCACCCGGAAATTGAAGCGGTAGGTGTCCGGCGCGATGGGGGTGGTAGTGACGCTCCACAGCCCCTTGTCGTCTTTGACCAGCGGCAAGCCGGGGAACATCGGAATCTGCGGCACGTCGGAGGATGTCAGCATTACCTCGCTGGCCTTCGGGGCGCAGAGACGGAACGTCACACGGCTGTCCGCAAGTTGCTCGACGGACTTGAACTGTCCGCATGGAAACATCATCGCCCGCATCTGCTCTACGTTCGGCATGTTCGCCGGCGGCTTCACCTGCGCGGCCGCAGGCGGCACCAAAACGGTCAAACCGATCCAAAGCGGCAACAGCCGCCGAAGCGAAGTCAATCTCATCGTTTTCTCCCGACAGCGCCATTCATCCCGCGGCGCCTATTGCTTTTCCCACGCACCTGTCGCGCGCGTCTATAATATATACATTTCCTTATAGAGACAACGTTGTTTCTTGTGTTGCTAGGCCACAAGGGCCCGACCGCGGGAGGAATCGCTATCAAACGGCACATCGCCGCGGCTGCGACGGCAATATTGTTGGGCGCGCGGTCGCCGGCTCAGCAAGCGATAGTGCCTCAGGTTCATGCGAACGATACCAAACTGTATTTCGCCTCGTTTGCGGCGCTGGCTCTCCAGCAGACCAGGCACCGAAGTGATACCGTTCGTTTCCGGCGACATCGGCCGGTTTGATCCGCCGCGGACAGGCAGCGGAAAAACTATGAGGTTCGTCATGAAGTCTATGACTTTTTTCGCATCGCTGATTCTGATCACGGCATCGGCCAGTGCCGAGACGGCGTGTCTACGCATCAACGATATGTGGAGCTGGTCTCCGGTCAGCCCGTCGATGATCACGGTCGAAACCCGTTCGCACGCCAAGTTCACGCTGACGATCCGGGGCGTCTGCCCGGCGATCATGCAAAACAAGCTGCGATTGGAGCTGCGATCCCGCAGCAGTTCCGATCTGGCGTGCCTTACGGCGAATGACGACGTGATCGTTCACGGTGATGCCGGCCCGCAGCGCTGCACGATCGTGAAGATCGAGCCCTTGGTGCCCGAGAAGCCGGCAATCCAACATTAGGCGTCAGTCCAGCGCCTGCCACAGGCGGCGTTCGCCGGCATTGGGATCGTCCGCCAGCCGGCATTGCGTGTCGATCAGCATCGTGGCCCGGCGAGTCGTGTCGTAGCGGACCCAGGCGAGCTGACCGGGCGCCGACGGTTGTCCCGTCCGCGCGAATCTCGTCCAAAAGGCGCTCATGTTCCGCGACGATTCGGCAAGGCCGCGCCCATTTCCGTGCAGGCCCGGCATATCCCAATTGAAGAACAAAAAAGACGGTGGCCGGAGTTTAGCCGGCCACCGATATAGGCGCCCTCTAGAAGTCCTTGGTCAATTGCAGCGTCATGATGCGGCCCGTTGCGTAGCCGCTGTACCGGTAAGGGTCGTATGCCGTGTAGCTGGAGGTCAAGCTGATCGGCGGATTGATGTCGAACACGTTTCTAACGTTGAGCGACAGCCTGGTGCCCGCGAAACCTTTCCAACCGGCTACCTTGCTCAGGTCGTAGGACAAGTTGAGATCGGCGGTGATGTACGCGGGTTCCCTGCCGTTAGTGCCGCTAAGCGCGTAGGTGGTGCCGCCGGCATTGAGATCGCCGTTGCCGATGTAGTTGATGAACCACATGACGTTGAAGCCATCATACATCCATCCGATGGTGCCCCGGCCTTTCCAGCGCACCGGCTGACCGTAACCATTGATCTTCTCGATGAAACTCCCCCCCTTGGTCGACTGCACTTTGTTGTCGAGCACGGTGGAGGCGTAGAGACCGAAAGTGAACAGACCGTACTCGTCCGTCGGGTAGAGATAGTTGATGTTAACGTCTAGGCCGCGCTGCTTGGTAGCCGCGATGTTTTGCGTGCGGGCGTCAAGGATATAACCGATGTTGCAGGCATAGGATTTATCGTACCATGCTTGGTACAATGTCGAGGCAATCGCTTCCTTGATGCGGGAATCGGCGTCCGCGGCGCTAGTGCAAATGGTATTGTCGATTTTGGTGATGTATTGGCTGTATTCTTGGGCGCTCGCCGCACTCGCCAGATACGACGTGGCGTTAGGAGAATCGATCTTATTGGTGTAGGCGACACTGTAATAAGTCAGCGCCAGATCGAACCCCTCCAGCCATTGCGGCTTGTACTCGATGCCGGTGGACCAGTTTTCCGAGGTTTCCGGCTTCACATTCGGGCTGTCGCCACCAATGATCAGCACGCCAGCGTAATTGGTGCCGCTAGAAGAATACCACGGGTTATAGCCGGTCCGGCCGGTGTAATCCGCTATCGCGGTCAAATAGAAGTAGGAAAATACTTCGGGATTGCTATCGGTCAGCGACGGGGCGCGGAACGACGTACCCCACGAACCGCGGCCCGTGAGTTCGTCGTTCAAGTCCCAGGTGGCGCCGACTTTCGGATTGGTCGTGCTGCCAACGTCGGAATAACTGTCGTAACGCACTGCCGCGTCGATCAGGAAGTTTTTGACAAGCGGAATTCCATTCTCGGCGCCGATCAACGGCAGATACGCTTCCACAAATCCTGCCCAGATGCCGCGGCTCGCACTTGTCTTGTTGTCCCATCCGAACTCATTCCAGCACGCCCCAGTGGTCGCATAGTCGTCGCAATAATCGCGCGGGCTTTGATTGATCATGCCGAGGTCGGTATATTCAGTCGAACGATTGGCGCCGTTCGCCAGATGCTCGGTGCTGTAGGTGTACTCGCCGCCGATCGCCATTTTGACGACGCCGCCCGGTAGTTTGAGCCACGGCAGCGATCCGTCGAATTTGAGCAGGAAATCGTCGGCCATGTTGCGGCTGTATTGGTAGTTGTCGCCCAAGAACAATTTCTTCTCCGCGTCCGAGATTCCGTCTAGCGGATTGATATCGCCGGTCGAGATGTAGTGCTGCAACGCGTAGGTATCGATGTTAGTGCCGTACTCGCAGACGCCACAGGTGTGATCGATGCTGTTGGTGAAGTAGCCGGTGGCGTTCCAGTCGAACGGCAGTTTGGCGTTGAAGCCGAGAGTACCAGTGTAGTTTTCATCGGGATTGAGCGTCGTCCACCTGCCGAGGTCCAGTTGGATGTACTGGGTCACGGTGCCGTACCCCGAACCCGTTCCGAGATAATTGCCGCTGCTGTCCTTGATCGCATAGGGCGACGTCGAACTCGTGCTTACATTGTAGCCGTTATAATACGTTCCCGAATACAGCGTGGCGGTGGTGGTGTGATCCTCATAAGTCGTGGTCTGGCGCCTGGTGAGGAAGCCTTCGTAATAGACTTCTAGATTCGGGGTGATCCGCTGATTGACGAAGGCGGTGAACTGATGGCGCCACAACCGGCCGAGATAGGTTGAATCATCGGCCGCATCCTTCAGATTGAGATCGTCGTTACTGGTCGCTGCGGTCAAATCGGACGCGGTCAGGGACGATTTACCGGGGTTTTTGTAGGCTGCGTATGATGAGTCTCCAGACCAATAGGTCACGATGTTGCCCACCCCGGAAGGATTGGAGGCGGAACTGGCACTGCCGAACAGATAGCGGTCGTCTACGCCGCCGTATTGCGTCAGATCCTTCTTCAGGAAGGGTTGCGTCGAGGTCTTCATGCTGGTGCGCTGATCGTAGTCGTAGGTAACGATGATGTTGCCCTTGCCGAAGATGCCGCCGAGACTGTCCCATGAGGTTCCGGCGGTCAGCGCAACACCCCATTCGGAATAGCCATGAGCGTAGGTATAGCGCGGCGCAAACTGCAGACCCTCATAGTCCTTGCGCATGACGTAGTTGATCACGCCGCTGATCGCATCGGAGCCGTAGATCGCTGAGGCGCCGTCGGTCAGCACCTCGATCCGATCGAGAGCGGCGAGCGGAAGCTGGTTGTTTTCAGTCATGGTGTAGGCGGTGCCGGTCGGGGTGATACGCCGGCCGTCCACCAGGACCAGCGTGGCGCCAGCGCCGAGTCCGCGCAGATTGATGCCGTTGCCTTGGGTGGTGTTGCCGCCGTAGCCGTTGCCGGTGCCGCCTTCGTAGTAGCTGTCCAAGGTCTGGACCTGCGGCAGCGTGCGAACAACATCGACCGAATTGACCAAGCCGGTGGACAGGATCTTCTCGCGATCTATCACAATGGATTCGGTACCGACCGGCGCAACATCAGCGATGTTGGTGCCGGTCCTGGTTCCGGTCACGACGACAGTTTCGAGTGTATCTTGTGCGAATGCTTGGCTCGTGGATGTACAACAAGCAGCGGCCAACGCCATCACGGACACAGAAGCCGCGTAGCATGTAGTCCTATTTCTCATTTTTATAGCTCCCCTTCCTTCGCACGATGCCGGGCATCCCCGGTCGTGGTTGGTTGCCGCGATGCGCACGAAGGCGCGGTGCTTACGCACCGTTGCCGCCTGAGAATGCTGGGAGACCGCCCTGCTAGATCAACCAACGGCCGCCGGTTCGCATCGCGATGTTGTTTCCTGCCCTTAGCTGGTTTTGTTTTTTGACGTTCTGTCCTCCCAGCACTGAGGATAACGTTGTCTGTATAACAAAGACAACGTTGGAAATCTACAAAACTGAGATAATAGCGCTCGACAAAATCGCTGTGAGGCAATCCTGCCACGGTTTTGAGACCTGCGTTGTCCGAATAAGGCGCATGCTCGTGCAGATAACGCTACCAATCGTACGCAACCATTCTTGATCCGAACATCGTATTGGCGCTTTACAAATGCAGCGGGCGTTCCGCGGCGCGTTTTGGACCTTGCACCAGCGTCACGGCCAGCCTGCGATTCGCCGCCAAATACCCATTATAGACAACGTTGTCTCAAGAGGGTTAGAATAGCGACTGCAGGTTCCAGAACACAACGCAACATATTATAGAGGAAACAACATGAAGCCGGCCTTTCTCCGCGGCACAAGCACTCTCGCCCTCGTGGCCGCACTGGTGCTATCGACCGCTCCCGCTCCCGCAAAGCAAAACCGCACCGAGCCTGCAGCAGCGCCGGCCGAGACTGCCAAACCCTGGATGAACAAAGCCTTGCCAGCGCAGGACCGCGCCAATCTTCTGCTGAAGGAAATGACTCAGGACGAGAAGCTCACTCTTATTAAGGGCTATGCCGGCTTTCCCTTCTTCAACGTTGCCAAGCCGGCAGAGGCGGTTGGTTCGGCCGGCTACGTTCCCGGCATTCCGCGGTTGGGCATTCCGGCACTGCAGGAAACCGATGCCAGCCTGGGCATAGCAAATCCGGGAAACGTCCGGCCCAACGCTTATGCTACCCCTCTGCCGTCCGGCCTTGCGACGGCCGCGAGCTTCAATCCCACGGTCGCCTATGATGGCGGAGCGATGATCGGTCAGGAAGCCTGGCGCCAGGGCTTCAATGTCCTTCTCGCAGGCGGCGTCAACCTTGCGCGCGACCCGCGCAATGGACGCAATTTCGAATACCTCGGCGAAGATCCGCTGCTGGCCGGCGAGCTCGACGGCGCATCGATCCGGGGCATCCAGGATCAGCACGTCATCTCTACCATCAAACATTACGCGATCAATGACCAAGAAACCGCGCGAAACTGGGCCAATGCGGTGATCGACGAAGCCGCGATGCGCGAGTCCGATCTGCTCGCCTTCGAGATCGCTATCGAGAAAGGCCGGCCCGGCTCGGTGATGTGCTCCTATAACCTCATCAATGGCGAATACGGTTGCGGCAACAAGCACCTGTTGAGCGATATTCTGAAGCGCGACTGGGCCTGGCCAGGATTTGTGATGTCCGATTGGGGCGCTGTCCACAACGTATCATATGCCAATGCCGGCCTCGACCAGCAGGCGGCCGCGAGCTTCGATTTCAAGCCATTCTTCGGCGATATTCTCAAGGCGGAGCTTGCCAAGGGGGCGTTTCCGGAAGCCCGGCTTACCGACATGGCGGGCCGGATCGTCCGCGCGATGTTCGAGGTCGGCGCGTTCGACAATCCGCCCGTGCGCAGTCCGATCGACGTCAAAGCCAGCGGCGAAGTCGCCCTGCGCAGCGCCGAACAGGGAATCGTCCTGATCAAGAACGATAAAGCCCTCCTGCCGCTTGCCGCCGGTGCCAAGCGCATCGCCATCATCGGCGGATATGCCGCCAACGGCGTGATTTCCGGCGGCGGCTCGTCGCAAGTCATACCCGAAAACGCGTTGACCGTTCCGATGGGCGGCAACGACATGGCCTTTATGAGCAATATGGTCGTGCATCCGTCGTCGCCGATGAAAGCGATCAAGGCGCTGGCGCCCGGCGCGGAGGTCCGCTTCGACGACGGCCGGTACACGGCGTCGGCGGAGAAGCTGGCCAAGTGGGCAGATGTTGTGATCGTCTTCGGCGTCAAATGGATGACGGAAGGTGCCGACAGCCCGGACTTGACGCTCCCCGACCGTCAGGATGACCTCATCGCTGCGGTCGGCACCGCCAATCGCAAGACTATCGTTGTCCTCGAAACCGGCGGGCCGGTGCTGATGCCGTGGCTAGACAAGGTCGGCGCCGTTGTCGAGGCGTGGTATCCCGGCGCTCGCGGCGGTGAGGCGATCGCCAACGTTTTGTTCGGGAAGATCAACCCATCAGGGCGGCTGCCAGTCACGTTCCCGAAAGGCCTCGACCAGAACCCGCGGCCGATCATTCCGGGGCTCGATGCGCCTGAGCAGCAGTTTGTCGTCGGAGCCTCGCCGGCATCCATCAAACCGATCGACGTGGTCTATACGGAAGGCTCGGATGTCGGCTACCGCTGGTTCGCCAAGAAGAAGCTGAAGCCGCTATTCCCGTTCGGCTTCGGCCTGTCTTACACAACATTCAAGTACCAAGATCTGACTGTGGAAGGAGGCAGCACACTCACGGTTAGCTTCGACGTGACAAACACCGGCAGCGTGGCCGGCACGGATGTGCCTCAGGTCTATCTCACGTCGGCCGCCGATGTATCTCTGTTGCGTTTGATAGGGTTCTCAAAAGTCCAGTTGGCACCCGGTCAGACTCAGCATGTGAGCGTAAGAGCTGATCCGCAGCTCCTCGCTGGCTTCGATACCAACGCCCCCGGATGGCGGATTAAGGCCGGAATCTACCGGATCGCGGTCGGTCATTCGGCAGTCGACAATGTGTTGACAGGAGCGACACCCGTAGAGGCGTCAATCGTCAAGCCATAGGCCGGCGACCAAGCCCGCCGGCGCCCCCCCCCCGGCGGGGCCCGCATGCTTCAGTCCATTCACAAAAACATTTGCACTATTTGAGGAGGTACCAATGAAACCGCTTTCCGTCTTATCGCAGACGACGGCGGTTGCGAGTCTCATTCTTGCAGTCGTCACCGTTGCCAGCTGCGCAACTCCCCCCCAGGAAGGGAAACAGACGGCACCGACATTTGCGCAACCCTTCGCACCTGTCGATGCCTTCGCACAAGTCGCCGACTTGGGGCGCGGCGTGAACGTGCTGGGCTACGATCCGGTGTGGAAGGACCCGACGAAAGGGCGCTTCCAACCACGGCATTTCAAGATTATCCGCGACGCGGGCTTCAAAACCGTGCGCGTGGTCCTGCAGTCCTTCAGCCACATGGACAGTGCCAACCGGCTCGACCCCGAATGGCTCAAGACGTTGGATACGATGGTCACCACCGCCGTCGGTGATGGCCTGAACGTCATCCTGGACGAGCACGATTTCGAAACATGCGGCAAGGACGCCGTGATCTGCCGCACCAAAGTAAATGCCTTCTGGTCGCAAATTGCGCCGCGCTACAAGGATGCGCCCCACCAGGTGATGTTCGAAATCCTCAATGAGCCGAATCAGGCCATGACGCCGGAACTGTGGAACGCCGAGTTTCACGAAGCGCTGGCCATCATCCGCACCAGCAATCCGACGCGCAACGTCATCATTGGTCCATCGATCTGGAACTCGCTCGAGCACCTTCCCGATCTCGATCTGCCGGCCGACGACCAACACATCATCGTCACCTTCCATTACTATAATCCAGTGACATTCACCCATCAGGGCGCCTATTGGGTCGGTCCCGAGATCCAGAAGCTGTCGGGTATCACTTGGGGTTCAGAGGCTGACTACGCGCTCCTCAACAAGAATTTCGATCAGGTGAAGGCGTGGTCCGACGCTCATCACCGGCCGGTCTTCCTGGGTGAGTTCGGCGCTTACGACAAGGCGGCAATGGAATACCGCGTAAAATGGGACTTTGCCGTTGCCCGCGCCGCCGAGGCGCATGGGTTCCCCTGGGCGTATTGGCAGTTCGATCCGGATTTCACCGTCTACGATTTCAGCAAGGACGGATGGGTCGAGCCGATCCTGCACGCAATCATCCCGCCAGACGGCAACGCGCAAAACCCAGGACAGTGAAACCCTGATTTCACCGGAAGCGAAAGCTGCGCAAGCGCCGGAGAGATTGGCTCTCCGGCGTTTTTTTATTTCCCGCGCCGGGCCTTTCTGGCTGGCGGCCCCGCCGACTCGCGCACGACAATCTCGCACTCAAGCTTCTCGACCGTTCGTTCCGAGGGAACCTCGATTTCGCGGATGAGGATCTCCGTCGCCACTCTACCCAGATCGGCGACAGGCTGACGGATTGTGGTGAGCTTCGGCCAGAACGCCGATGCCATCGGAGAATCGTCGACACCGACGATCGAAAGATCGCGGGGAATCACCACGCCTTTGCTATACGCGGCTGCCATCACGCCAATGGCACAGTCATCGTTGGCTGCCAGGATGGCGGTCGGACGAGCCTTTCCCGATAAGAGCGCTTGCCCGGCCTGCATACCGGATTGCACATCGAAATTCCCCGCAACGACCCAATTATCGCGTACGGCGACGCCGTAATCATACATCGCATCCTGAAAGCCGTGTAGCCTCTGCGTGGCCGCCGCGTGCCCCTCCATCCCCTTCACGAAGCTGATGTCCCGATGGCCCAATTCAATCAGGTAGCGCGTCATATCATAGACGGCACGACGGTCGTCGATATGCACATACGAGGCTACATCGAGCTGTTCGTAGGGCGAAATGCGCACAAACGGCAGCTTGGCAGCGGTCAACGCCTTCAACAGCACCTGGTTATCGCAACTCGGCGGTACCAGCAGCACGCCGTCGAGATGGACCGTGTTCGCGATGTCCTTGATCGTCCGGGCCACAGCGTGCTCGTGTGGCATTATCTCGACCATCAGGTGGTAACCTGCTTGCTGACACGCGGATACGGCGGCAAGCTGGATACGGCTGGTGTAGGCAACGGTGGGATCGTTGGCGAACAGTGCGATGAGATGCGAACGCGAGCTGCGCAATGCTCTCGCCCAGACATTGGGCTTGTAATCCATCTTGGCGATAACCGCCTCGACCTTTTCCCGGATATCCTCAGCCACGGTCGTCTGACGATTGATGACGCGGGAAACAGTCTTGAAGGAATAGCCCGATGCTCGAGCGATGTCCTTAATGGTTATGTTCGCCATGAATGAAGACTGCCATCATTACTGCTGGAGGCGGCACTCGCGTCCATTGCGGGCACGCCGGTGAGCTCTCTGAATAGTAATGCTCCTCAAGGCTCAATTATCAAGGGCCGAGCCCGACAAAAGCCGCTGCGTCCGGCGATTGCGCCCCGACCACTCCGCAATACCCTCAACGCCACCGAAATGCCGGCTCTGCGGTACATGCTATTTCCCGACAGCACGTTTTCGCTTTGGCATCCTTGGAGGACCGGATGAATCGCGTACAACAATCTCGCATTCCAGCTTGCGGACGACTCGATCCGTGCCCCCCTCAATCTCCCGGATCAGGATTTCGGTTGCCGCCTGGCCCAGTTCGGCAACGGGCTGTCGAACAGTCGTCAACTTCGGCCAAAAGGTGGATGCGATGGGCGAGTCGTCGATGCCGACGACAGAGACATCTCGGGGAATGGCCATACCCTGAGCGTATGCCGAAGCCATGACACCGATGGCCGTAGCGTCGTTATAGGCCGCGACAGCCGTCGGCCGGCGTCGGCCGGAAAACAGCACCTGCCCCGATTGCATTCCGCTTTGCACGTCGTAGCCGCCGGTGATGACCCAGTCGTCGCACACGGCAAGCTCATGGTCCTTCATCGCGGCGCGAAACCCGGCCAGACGCAATTGAGAGGTCGAGTGCCAGCGCGGACCGGCAATATAGGCGATCTGCCGATGACCAAGTTCAATCAGATAGCGGACAATGTCGTATGCCACTTGGCGGTCATCGATTTGCACATAGGAGGAAAGCTCAAAGTGTTTGTTGGGCGTAACGCGTACAAACGGCAGTTTCGCCGCCACGAGCGCTTTCATGAATGACAGATTGTCCGACTCCGGCGGAATCACGAGCACGCCATCGAGTTTGGTCGAGTTTGCCAGATTCTTGACCGCTTGCACCAAATTGCTTTTGGAATTGGGCGACATCTCCAGCATGAGGTGATAACCAGCCTGCTGGCAAACAATCGTTGCCGCCAACTGAAGCTTGCTGAAGTAGTCGAACGTCGGATCGTCGGAGAACAGAGCGATCAGTTGTGAACGCGAACTGCGCAGAGAGCGCGCCCAAACGTTCGGCTGGTAATCGAACCGGGCGATGACGGCTTCGATCTTATCCCGAATTTCGGGAGTCACGGTCGGTGCATGGTTGACGACACGCGAGACGGTCTTGATCGAATAACCCGATGCGCGCGCAATATCTTTGATGGTAATATTTGCCATAGCCTTTGGTCAGTCTGGAACCATGAGAGTGGTGATACCCTTGCGCTTCTGCCCAGAAAAAACGCGATGCAGAAAAATTTGACCTTCGTGGTAGCCCTGGTGCCAGCGTGAAAGCAAGTATTGCTTTAATTCAGATCGCCCAGATTTTAACTACAACATAATGGCAATGAGCGCATCATTCATTTTGTCGCGTGGACAACGTTATCTCATTGAGCATGGAAGCCAAGGCCGTGAACGACGACCGCAGAACCGAAGCAGACGAACAGGCTTGGCCAAGCATCGGCTACGCCGGCGGCGCCCTCGCCCTTTTGACTGCGGCTTATGCCCTGTCGTTCATCGACCGCCAAGTGCTGACGCTGATGGTGGAAGCCATCAAGACCGATCTCCACAAAAGGCGGCCAAAGGCAAAAACCGCCGTCCCTCGAAATAGCGGGTTTGCGATCGGTCGATACGCTGAGAGCTAACGCACCCGCGTTTTGACCCGAAGGACCGTAAGGGAGTGCGGCCTAACGCTGATGACGAACGGATTGCCGGTAATGGTGAAGGCCGCTTCCTCCGGCAGGATTTGGTTTGGTTGCGCCAGCGTATTTTGCTGGTCCAAACTCGCAGCAGCCAGGACAATCGCCGTCGCAATGTCCTGGACCTTGCCGGATCCGGTCAAGGCGATCTCCGCCTCCTCCTGTCCGTCGCCAGGGTTGACGATCTTGATAATGACCTCACCGCCTTCGTTATCGCGTGTCGCGCTGGCGTAAATCGGTTGGGTCTGATCCTTACTGGAAATTTCGGTGGGCAGTGTCCAATCGCCGCGATGGCAGGCGAAGATCTGCTGGACATAATAATTCGGCGTGCGTACGACCGATAGATTGTCGACCCAGATCAGATCCGGCGTCCATTGCCAAGCATCCTTGTGCGCGAACAGCGGCGCGTAAGAGGCCATGGCAACTATATCGGCATTGCGTTCGAGACCGGTCATGAAGGCGGCTTCTGACAAGGCACATTCGAGATTGTTGACGTTCTCGACGCTGACCATTTTGTCGCTTTGCGCCGCATATTCGCCGAAGAAAACTTTCGGGCCGCCCCGGTCGTAATCATCGTAGCGGTGCGTGTTGTCGAAGAACCAGGACGGACGCGCGTAGCAGTGTTCGTCGACGACATCGACCTTCAATTCGCGAAACTTCGGCCACAGATAGTCGAACCGGTCATCCGCCGGTTCCGGTCCGCAGGAGGCGATCAGTTGGATGCCGGGATGTTGCGCGCGAATTGCCGTGGTGAAAGCCGCAAGCCGTTCGATGTATTGCGGCCCCCATTGCTCGTTGCCGATCCCGAGCATGGTGAGGTGAAACGGTTCGGGATGGCCCATGGCCGCGCGTTTGCCGCCCCATTGCGATGTCGCCGGGCCATTGGCAAATTCGATCAGATCGAGAGCATCCTGGATGAACGGCTGAAGCTCATCCATCGCCACCAGTTCGCCGGAGTTGAATTGGCACGCCATGCCGCAATTGATGATCGGCAGCGGCGCAGCGCCGATATCTTCGCAAAGCTGGAAGTACTCGAAAAAGCCAAGACCGAAGGTCTGGAAGTAATCCGGCGTTGGACGATGCAGGAATTCGTAGTTCCAGCGGTTGATCAGCAGCGGACGTTCTTCCACCGGCCTGATGGTTTCTTTCCATTGATAGCGCTTATCGAGTTCGCTACCCTCCACAATGCAGCCGCCGGGAAAGCGCAAAAATCCGGGTTTCAGATCGGCCAGCGCCTGGACCATATCGGCACGCAAGCCGCCCGGCCGCTTCTTCCAAGTATTTTCCGGGAACAGCGAAACGAAATCGATATCGACCGCACCAGCACCGACCAGGAGCAGATAGAGTTTGGCTTTGGCATCGGTGGCCCTGGGGTGCAGCACCGCGGTACGCTGTTCCCAGCCCGAGGCGAAATCCGAAAGCTCGATCTCTTCCAGCACCGCGCCATTCTCAGCATAGAGAGCGACGCGCAGTGCCGGCGTGCCGGATTGGCCGCGAATCCGAAGCGAGAGATTGTAAGCCTCGCCTGCCTTGACGCCGATGCCGCGGAACCCCTCATTGGCGATGCCGAAGACGTCGGTGCCCTGGGATTGGAGGCGCAAATAATGCGGATGGTGAAGGTTGAACGGATCGTCGCTGAGGACGGAGATCTGCCCGCGCGCCTTCGACGGCGACAGCTTGTGCCAGCCGGTGAGCGGATTGGGAAAGGCAAAGTTGCGGTTCTTAACCAGCTCGGCATAAAGCCCGCCATCGGCGCCGAAATTGATATCTTCGAAGAACAGCCCCCACATCGCGGGATTGATCTTGGCGCCAGGCTTATCGGTATCGATGGTGATCTTCATCATGGCGTTTCTTGCGTCACCTTCGAGCGGATGTTCTCATTGTAGTATTTGTCGGTGATGAAATAACCGTACATCAATAGACCCATGAGTAGATGGAACACGCCGGGAATAACAGTCAGCATCAGCGCGATGCCGTTCAGCGTGAACGCACTTTGTACGACGTCGGGCTGGTAGTGGTAGTAGGTCAACATCAAACCGACCATGCCAGCGGCCAGACTCATGCCCATCTTCTGGCAGAAGGAAATGCCGCCGAATGCCAGGCCCGCCACGCGCTTGCCCTGTTTGACCTGGCCGTAATCGACGCTTTCCGAAATCGCCGACCAAAACACCGGACCCTGAAAATCGACGATGAAGTTGATCAGGAAGTAGAACACGAACGCCGCCACCACCGCGCCCGGTTGCACCACGACGTACATCGCGACACTGAGCACAAATGTTATGAGCTGCGACCAGCGGAAAACCTGGATCTTGCAAACGAACTTGGTCAGCCAAGTTGAGCCGACCATCGCCAGGATGTTGCCGACGATGCCGACGGTGATGAACGCCGCCTGCAAGCTGGCGTCGCCGCCGAGAAAATATTTGGCGTAATAGAGGCCGACCGAGCCGCGTACGACATAGCCGACGGTGCCGATGACGCAGGCGCCGGCCAGACACAGCCATTGGCTGTTGGTGAAGAGCAGGCCGAGTTGCTCGGTCAAGGGTTTGCGGTCGTTCTTGTGCACCACCCGCTCGGTGGTGGTGAAGAAGCAGAAGATGAACATCAGCGTCGCGACCACGGCCATGATCGCCATCGCGACCTGATAGCCGTGGGCGATGTGCGCCTGCCCCCAGCGCGCCGCAAACACCGGCACGAAGGTGTTGACCATAAGCGAGGCGCCTTTGGCGAAGAACAGGCGATAGCCGTTGGCCGACAGCCGCTGCTGCGGATCGTCGGTGATGACGGCCGGCAACGAGATGTAAGGGATGGTGATGCAGGTGAAGACCAGCATCATCGCCGTATAGGTCGCATAGGCCCAGATCAGCTTGCCCATGTAGGTGAAATCGGGCGTGGTGAAAACCAGCATGATCGACAGGCCGAACGGCACCGCGAAGGCGAACAGATAGGGGCGGTAACGGCCCCAGCGCGTCGTGCGCCCATCGGTGAAAACGCCCATGGCGACGTCGGCGAAGGCATCGATCAGGCGCGGCAACAAGCCGAGCAGAGCGATGTGGGCGACGTTGAGCCGGTACACGTCGGTGTAGAAGAAGGTGATGATGATCGCCAGCGCCGACCACACGATGTTCACGGCGGCGTCGCCCGAACCGAAGCCGATCTTTTCGAGAAGGGAAAGTTTGGAGCTTTTCATAGGTGTGGGTGTCATTTCTTCAGGTAAGCGTGGAAGCGATCGAGCGCGGCAGCATCGACGGTGGGCCAGCCGGCCGCGTCCCATTTGATCTCAACGATTTTTAGGCGGTGGAAATTGTTATCGGCCGCCTCGTAGGCGTGCATGACAACAAAATCCGTGCCGTCGAAATTGTAGACACCTTGGCCGCCCCAACCGGCCAAGGCCTTGTTTTCCGCGATCAGCGGCGTGCCACCGGCCTTCATCATGTCGCGGCCATCACGATCGAGATACGGCCCGGCGATGTCCTTGGCACGGCCGACCATGATGCGATAGGTGCTGTTCTTGCCGCGGCAGCACAGGCCCGTCGACACGAACAGGTAATAGCTGCCGTTCTTGTGGAATAGGAACGGGCCTTCGATCTCGCCGGGACCGGGAGAGGCGTTATCGGGCGACACCGCAACATCACGCCGGGCAATCGAATGCCATTCTTGTGGCTCGGCCAAACCGGTCCCATCGGCATCGAGCCGCACCAGCTTGATGCCCGACCAGAACGAG